>R22__coassemble_108_pt1 | contig 67909 bp, 38 predicted proteins | sample R22__metabat2_high_PE_030 | metagenome-assembled genome bin R22
GACATGTGTCCCCATCTTTTCAGCTTGGCCGCTTTGCGGTATTCAAATGCTCTTCCCATATTTAGATTTTTAGATTTTTTATTTTTAGGTTGCAAAAATAGTAAATCGCCTTGAATTGGCGTATTTTCTGACCAAAAATCTTCATTTTTGCCGTTTTCTCGTATTTTTGCAGTGTAATAATTAAAGTGTGAAGATTCTTGTATTGACCGAAACCGATGCCTGCTGCGGCCCGATGGCGGCGGCGTTCCTGCGCGACTATTCACCTGCTCTAGAAGTGGTGTCGGCAGGAAGAAATCCAATCCAATCCGTTGACCTTCTAATGGTTGAGGCGATGCATGAATGTTTGATTGACCTCGACCATTACGTTCCTGTCGATGTGAAAACAATAGATGTATCCACTTTTGAGGTCGTGTATGAATGTCCTGAAATCGAAAGCCCTAGGACCGTTGAGGCATATCGAATCAAAAGGGATTTCATTAAAAATGAGGCGTTTACTTTCTTCAAAAGTTTGTGTTTGAGACAAATAAACTGAATAACGATGAACTAAGGGCACTGCCTAAAAACAAGTTGTTTTTATTCGATAGGTTCGATTAAACTTGCACTCACCCACATTTCGCCATTGTGTCTTTTGATGTAGCGCTCTATTCTTTTTTGCTTTTTAATATCCTTGTATTCGATAATCCTAATGTTTGCTTCCAAAAACTCACTCGTAACAAGTGGCCCTTGGGAAGACCCTATTCGTGATTTCACAGATGATTGTTTTGACCTCCACCCTATAATTTCTCCAACAACTTCACTTCGATCTCCTAATATGGAATAATCGACCCAAGCTCTCACTTGTGTGCCTATTGGATACTGGTTTTTTGTCCGTTCATTCATTTCTCGATTGAGTTGTTCATATCTCTCTTTTTCAGCATGGGCGAAAGCAGTATCGTTCTCTAGCCTACAGCTATAGTCTTGCCGCTCTTTCCAAAACTGTTTACAATGCTGTACCTGTTCATCCACTTGCCACTCTTGACCCTGTAGTTCTCTATAGTAGCTTGTTAAAATGATACCTGACATATCGTCGGGATGAAAAATCCCCATAGATTCGAAATAGTCGACCAAATCTCCTCCTTTCCATAAGCGCCATTCGTTTCTAATCCACATTCCTAAAGACAGATGTGCATTTCCAACAAACTCTTCTTCCGTCATGAATGATATCTCCTGCTTTGTAGAATCGGAAAGGACAATTGAAAGTTGCGAAACGGCTTCTTCAAGGTTTTTTGGCTTGTATTTTGGATTTCCATGGTTGATTTCTTGTCCCATGCCAATGCTTGAAAGGACGACTAATGCAATAAATACAGTGATTTTCAAATACTTAAAAACATGTTTCATGATTGTGCTCTCTCTTTAGGATTCTGGTATGTTTACAAAGTTATGATAACAACTACTAATATACCTTGATATTCGGTTATTGTTGTTGCAAAAATAAAAAAAACCGCTCGAATGAGCAGTTTTTTTCATTGTTTTCTGAAATATTCCGATTAGGCTTCAGCAGGAGCTTCGGTGGCTTCAGCGGCAGGGGCTTCCTCGACGGGAGCTTCTTCAGCAGGAGCTTCCTCGGTGGCAGCTTCGGCAGCGGCTTCAGCGGCAGCTTCGGCTTCGGCAGCCTTCTTGGCTTCCATTTCAGCGAGTCTCTTTTTGGCGAGCTCGGCGGCGCGGGCCTCGTTGACTTGCTTTTCAGCATCCAGACGGGTCTTCTTTTCGCCACGGGCCTTCTCTTCGTTAGCCTTCACGATACCGGCCATCTTGGCTTCCTTCTCCTTCATCCAGTTCTGGAACTTGATCTCGGCTTGTTCCTCAGTCATAGCGCCTTTCTGGACACCACGCATCAGGTGGTACTTCATCATGACGCCGGTCTTGCTGAGCAGCGAGCGGGCGGTGTCGGTGGGCTGAGCGCCAACGCTGTACCAATACAGGGCTCTGTCAAACTTGAGGTTGATCTGAGCGGGGTTGGTGAGCGGGTTGTAGGTGCCTAATTTCTCAATGAATTTGCCATCACGTGGTGAACGAGAGTCGGCAACTACGATGTGATAGAAGGGTTGACCCTTCTTGCCATGTCTTTGCAATCTAATTTTTGCAGGCATAATTTAATGTTTTAAGTTGATTTTTAATGAATTAACTAAAACCTACCCGAGGTTTCGGCTGCAAAAGTACAACTTTTTATTGGACTGGCAATCAGGTCGGAACAAATTTTTCTTTTTTCCCGTTTCGTAAATCGCCCGACAATGCCTAATTTTGCGGCCGTTTTCAAAAATCAAGGTCCCTGAGGTCCCTGAGCCTGTCGAAGGGTCGAAGGGCCGGTTTAAGACAGAAATAATGCAAAAGCAAAACAAACTTCATTGGGGTTATATAGCGGGCATCGTCTCGGGCATCACCTACGGCATGAACCCGCTCTTTGGCGTGCCTGTCATCAACAAGGGCTTGGACGTCAACTCTTTATTGTTCTACCGCTATGGTGTGGCCACATTGTTGATGCTGGCCTATATGCTCGTCGCGAAACGTCAGATTCGCATCACATGGAAGCAGTTTGGACTAATGGCCATTCTTGGTGTGCTGTTTACCGGATGCAGCATCACCTTGTTTGAGGCATACAAATACATTCCCTCGGGTATTGCCACGAGCATACTCTATGTATATCCCATCATGGTCGCGCTGATCATGATGTTTTTCGGTCAGTACCCGAGTTGGAAGACATGGATTTCCATCTTCGCAGGCGTAGCAGGTGCCATTTTGCTCTCGCTCAAAGGTGGAGGCGGCTTCATCGATTGGCGCGGCATCGCTCTCGTGGTGGCCTCGGGACTGTGCTATACCTTATTTATTGTCATCGTCAACCTCAGTGAGCAAGTCAAAGCGATTCCTAACCTCACTTTGACTTTCTATTGCTTCTTGATCGGCTCGGTGATGCTGTTTGCCTTGTCGGGCTTCGGTGTGCATCTCAATGCCGTTCCCGATGCGGTCAGTTGGCTGAATGTGTTGGGCTTGGCGATTTTGCCTACAGCAATCGCTACCATCACCTTGGCGGCTTCAAGCAAGGCAGTGGGTGCCACCAAGACCTCCATCCTCGGCATTCTTGAGCCGTTGACGGCCATCGTCATCGGGACGTTGGTCTTCCATGAAGCTTTTACACTCAACGTCGCCCTCGGCGTCGCGCTGATTCTTTTCGCAATCCTGTTTATGATCTTGACGGAAAAGAAGGCCTGATCTTATTTGACTTGCACTTTGCTGATGCACCAAGTTTGTCCGTTGTAGGCTTTCACCAAGTAAAGCCCCGAAGCTAAGGTGGACACGTCGATGGTATGCCGTTTCCCGTTGGCTTGGCCTTGCATGACGGTCTGTCCGTTCATGTCGATGATTTCATAGTGGCGCAGGCCATCAAGGCTGATGGTCATCTCGCCTTGTGTGGGGTTAGGGTAAACGGTCATCATGTCGGTGACAGGTGCTTCGTGTTGAGGTACGCCTTCGAAGGCACCGTATTCAAAGATGTAGTCACAGACATAAATGAGTTGTCCACCGTCGTTGGCAGCCTCCCAAGCATAGCGGAGCGGACGGTTGGCGAATGGGTCCCAAGTGTAGTTGGGCTCTGGATGATAGGGCAGGAGCACATGGTCGATAATGCAGGCTTCATCATAAGCGTATGTCACGCGTTCGGCGACCTGTCCGTTGGAGTGTTTCTCGCGTTGCTTGCAGTTGCCGTTGGCGTCGAATAGCCTGTCGATGCTGGAGTCGGGCACCCATCCGTCGCTCCAATAAGCGTATGTTTCGTTGGTGCAATTGCCTGCTTCGTCATAGGTATAGGTAGTCAAGGCAGAGTTGCTCCATCCCGTGCCACCCCAGGCGTCGTTGTATTCTTCGAGGAGTTGTGTGCAGAGGCCGTTGCCGTCGTAGGAATATGTGCCACGCATGAGCAATGTGCCGCCGAGGGTCATTTCATAGCCGGTGAGTTGGTCGCCATCATAAGAATAGGTGTAGATGCCTTGTAGCTCAAATCCACTGCCCCAGTCGTTGTAGTTGGTGCGGGTGAGGCGGTGGTTGTTATCGTCGTAAGTGTAAGTGATGTAACTCGGGTAGATCCACTCGTTGTCGTAATATTGGTAGAAGTCGATGCGAATCACATTGCCGCGCTCGTCGTAATAGAGCGAGTCGATAAGGTCGTCAATTTCGCCGCCAGCGTTGGAAACAGAATGGTAGGATTCAAGCAGGTTGTCGGCGTTGTAGTAGAACTGTATCTGGTCGACTCCGTCATCGGAATAGAAGCGGTCGAGGAAATAATCCTGCGCCATGGCTGCGCGGCAGGAGAGGAGGGCGGTGAGAAAGAGGAAGAATCTTAGTTTTTGCATGATGTAATTGCTTTAAGGTTTTGATGCGCAAAAATACATAAAATTGTTGACAGCGCAAGTGTTTAGCTGTCCTGTCCCTTAAAGGCGGATTCCATCCGCCCCTTGCCCCTCCACAAGCAACCTTCCCATTTCATTGAGCGCAACAAAACGGAATCGCAATGAATCGGTTGCAACAGGCGTGTATTCAAAATGCTTGGCCTCGGCCTTGCGGCGAAGCGTTTCCTCGACAGATTGACGGATGAAAGGTGCACTGAACGCTTGCTCGGTTGGCTCCAAAAGCAAAAGCTTTCCTTGGGAACATGCCTCAAAAAAAACGCCACCCGGCTTGTAAAACCGCTCATGCTGCGAACCTTCCTCAGGAAAGCTTTCATTGAGAAGCACGACTATAGGGAAGCCTTGCGCCCGAAGCGTCCGTGCGATGAGTTGCTCACCCTTGCTAATGGAAGCCGTATAGGTTACCGCTCCATTTTGCGCCGACCGCAACACCGCTTTCAGTCTATCTTGGACTTGCTCGTCCGTGGCATTGCGCGACATTTCCACCAATTGACGCTCAGGCCAGTCGAGAAGGAAATGATTACCCATCGAAGTGAATAAAAGGCCGCAAGCCTCTGTTTTGCGATGCATTCGGAACAAGTCGGGATTTTGTTTGCGTTGCCATGACCGTTCTGGGTTAGCGTAAACGTAGTTTATCATCGCCTGAAGTTGTCCTTTATGAGTAAGCACGCGGTAATATGGAGGCGAGCCATACAGGTTCCCCTCAAAACCAAGTTTTCTGGCTTCAGCCTTGCAGCCTTGCATATAGCCCCGCACCACCTCCTTGATGCTGCGTTGCATGGTTCGCCTAACCTGCAAAACTATATGGTGATGGTCGGGCATTACCTTGTCTGCGAGGATTTTGATTTCAGGGCAAAGCTCAAGCATCCGTTGCTGTTGATTGATGAGAATCCAACCTATGGCTGTCTTTTCCACCTCGGCATGAATGCCATTGTGGGTGAGTTTACCGAAAATGGGCTCTCGTCCTTTGGCCACCATGGTCACATGCACGATGCACGGTTTGCGCCAGGTGCCTGGCTCCTGCCAAGTGGAGGTTTCGTTCGGTATGTTGGTGTTGGTGGGCATTTTTATTTGGGACTTTTGCGGCGGGAATGGAATTCCCGTGGGAGGGCTGGAACCCTGGCGCAAAAGTAAAACTTATTTTGACACAAACACAAAAGTAGTTCTTTGAGAAAAACTTGCAGATAAATGAGACGCATTTAAACTGGCCGAATAGCCGAAAACACTGCATCAGTGAGTGCGACGTCAGATTTTAGAATAAAGGTCTGACTTTTCATGTAGAAAAAATACCATCTTTGCTTCTTGCACTGTTCCCATAATTTTCTTATTTTTGAAGGCTGAAAGTTGAGGCAAAATTTTGCCCCAACTTTCAATTCTAAACTTTACACTTTCAACTGATTATGTTTTTAGTCTTCGATACAGAGACCACTGGTCTTCCCAAAATTGAAAACGCCCCGTTGACCGACTTCGACAACTGGCCACGTATGGTGCAACTGGCTTGGCAGATCCATGACGAGAAAGGCCGTTTCGTGGAGAACCACAACTATCTCGTTCAGCCTGACGGCTTTGTCATCCCCATCGACGCCAAGATGGTGCACGGCATCTCCACCGAGCATGCCATGAAATACGGCAAGCCGCTCAACGAGGTGCTCGACCTGTTTATGATCTCCGCCGCCAAAGCCAAATACCTTGTTGGTCACAATATCAACTTCGACCTCAATGTGTTGGGTTGCGAGTTTCTGCGCTGCGGTCGCGAGAATCCCTTGCGCCGCTGGCAAATCATCGACACCTGCACGGAGAAGACGGCTGAGTTCTGCCAGTTCCCCGGCGGCAAAGGCGGTAAGTTCAAACTGCCGCGCCTGGGTGAGTTCCATCACCTGTTGTTTGGCGAATACTTCGACTCGGCCCACAACGCATCCGCCGATGTTGAGGCCACGGCCCGCGTATTCCTCGAACTGATCCGTCGCGGTGTGCTGGATGAGTCCGACCTCCACGTTGACGCCCAGTTCATCGACGACTTCAAGGCCGCCAACCCCGATGTGATCCAACCTGCAGGCATTAAGGTGGTATCGAACTTTGATGAGGAAGAAAAAGGGGAGGAGGAACCCGAGTTTGGCGACTATGTGCCACAACATTTCACCCACCTGCACGTCCACTCGCACTATTCCATGCTCGATGGCATGTCGAAGGTGCCGGATTTGGTAGCCAAGTGCAAGAAAAATGGTATGTATAGCCTCGCCCTCACCGACCATGGCAACATGTTCGGCATCAAGGATTTCGCTGATACGGTGAACAAGGAGAACGGCAAGGTGAAAGATGCCATCAAGGAACAACAGGCCATTATAGGGAAACCTGAGTCTACTGATGAGGAAAAGATTGCCGCACAAGAGCAAATCGAGAAGCTCAATAAGCAGTTCTTCAAGCCGATCTTCGGTATAGAGACTTACTGCGCTCCCATAAGTATCGACAAGCGCGACGGTCGTCAGGACCGTGGCTGGCACCTTATTTTATTGGCCAAGAACAAGACGGGCTACCACAGCCTCTGCAAGCTGAGTTCCATTGCCTACACGGATGGTTTTTACTACAATCCCCGTATCGACCACAGCCTACTCGAAAAATACCACGAGGGCCTGATTTGCAGCTCTGCCTGTCTCGCTGGCGAGGTGCCACAAAAAATCATGAACGGTGACATGAAGGGCGCCGAGGAGTCGATACAATGGTTCAAGAATCTCTTTGGCGAGGATTATTACCTTGAAGTCCAGCGACATAAGACCGACAAGCCCGGTGGTGACACCGAGGTGTACGAACGCCAAAAAGAGGTGAACAAAATCATCTTCGACTTGGCGAAGAAATATGATGTGAAGGTCATTGCCACTAACGACGTCCACTTTGTGGAGGAGGAACATGGCGAGGCGCACGACCGCCTCATCTGCCTCAGCACGGGCAAGGACCTCGACGACCCCACACGTATGCACTACACCAAACAGGAATGGCTGAAGACACCCGAAGAGATGGGTCGCATCTTCTCCGACCATCCCGAGGTGTTGGAGAACACGCAGGAGGTTGTCGACAAGGTGGAGTCCTACAGCATCGACTCCGACCCGATCATGCCTAAGTTCCCCATCCCTGAGGACTTCGGCACTGAGGAGGAGTATAGGCAAAAGTTTACCGAGGAAGACCTCTTCAATGAGTTTACCCGCGACGAGCATGGCAATGTGGTGATGTCGCAGGAAGAAGCCGAGAAGAAAGTCAAGAAGCTGGGCGGCTACGACCGTCTGTACCGTATCAAACTCGAGGCGGACTACCTCGCCAAGTTGACCTGGGAAGGCGCTAAAGAGCGCTATGGCGAGAACCTCACCGAGGATCAAATTGAGCGTATCAAGTTCGAGCTGCACGTGATGAAGACCATGGGTTTCCCAGGTTACTTCCTTATCGTGAGTGACTATATCCGTGCGGCTCGTGAAGAACTTGGTGTGAGCGTCGGCCCAGGCCGTGGCTCTGCAGCTGGCTCTGTGGTGGCCTACTGCTTGAAGATCACCGACCTCGACCCGTTGAAATACGACTTACTGTTTGAGCGTTTCCTCAATCCTGACCGTATCTCCTTGCCCGATATCGACGTGGACTTCGACGACGACGGCCGTGAGCGCGTGCTCAATTGGGTGACCAACAAATACGGTAAGGAGAAGGTGGCGCACATCATCACCTACGGCACCATGGCGGCCAAGTCGGCCATCCAAGATGTGGGCCGTGTGCAGAAGGTACCGCTGCCCGAGGTGGCCAAGATCAAGAGCTTTATCCCCGACCGTAACTTTGACGAGGCCGCAGTGAAAGCCGTGGAAGGCGAGGTGCCCAAAAAGATGCCCAAGGTTAACTTGAAGAACTGCTACAAGTATGTGCCTGAGCTGAAAGAAATGCTCAACGGCGACGACAAGAACATTTCTTCCATGCTGACCTACGCCGAGGAATTGGAGGACACCAACCGCCAAATCGGTATCCATGCATGCGGCGTCATCATCGGTGCCGACGACTTGACCAATGTTGCCCCTGTGTGTACCGTTAGGGATAAGGATACCAAAGAGGATGTCGTGGTGACCCAATATGACGGCCATGTCATCGAGACGGTGGGCCTCATTAAGATGGACTTCCTTGGATTGAAGACCTTGACCTTGATTAAGGATGCCTTGAAGAACATCAAGAAGACGCATGGCATCGACATAGACATCGACCACATCCCGATTGACGATGAGGAAACCTATAAGTTATACTCGGCTGGCAACACCATCGGCACGTTCCAGTTTGAATCGCCCGGCATGCAGAAATACCTGCGCGAGCTTCAGCCTTCGGTCATTGGCGACATTATCGCTATGAACGCCCTATACCGTCCCGGCCCGATGGACAACATCCCTGACTTCATTGCCCGTAAGCAGGGTAGGCAGGAGATCAAGTACGATTTCAACTGCATGGAAAAGTACCTGAAGGACACCTACGGTATCTGCGTGTATCAGGAGCAGGTGATGTTGCTCTCGCGCGAGTTGGCCGACTTCACGAGAGGTGAGTCCGATACCTTACGTAAAGCCATGGGTAAGAAGCAGTTGGCCAAGATGGAGGAACTCTATGGCAAGTTTATGAAACAAGGTGTGGCCAAACTGACCAAGACGGAAAACTTGCCCGAGGATGAGGTGAAAAAGCGTTTGGAGAAGATTTGGGAAGAATGGAAGAAGTTCGCTTCCTACGCGTTCAACAAGTCGCACGCGGCTTGCTACAGCTGGGTTTCCTACCAGACGGCATACCTCAAGGCGCACTATCCCGCTGAGTTCATGGCTGCGGTGCTCAACAACGAGTTGGGTGACATCAAGCAGGTGAACTTCATGACGGAGGAATGCAAGCGAATGAAAATCAACGTGCTTGGTCCCGATGTCAACGAGTCGGAATACGAATTCTCGGTCAATGAGAAAGGCGAGATCCGTTATGGCATGGGTGGCATCAAGAACGTGGGCGAGGCCGCTGTGGCCGGCATCGTGTCCGAGCGTGAAGCCAACGGCAAGTTCAAGGACTTCGGCGACTTCGTGATGCGTGTGGCGGACAAAGGCCTTAACGTCAGGGCTTTGGAGAGCATGGGCATGGCTGGTTGCTTCGACAGCTTTAAGGGCTTCCATCGCGCCATGTTATTCTATATCGCGCCTAATGATTCTGTGTCGTTCTCCGAGCGTGCCATGCGTATGGTGGCCTCCTACAACGAACGCAAGAACTCATCGCAGATGGACCTCTTCGGCTTTGGCGATGAGGGCGGGGCAGAGGAGACCTTTAACATGCCTTTGCCTCAGTGCGAGCCTTGGTCAAAGATGAAGGAACTGGAGATGGAGAAGGAGGCCTTGGGCTTCTATATCTCCTCGCATCCCATGCAGGTCTATCATCTGCCTATCAAGTACTTCTGCAACTGCGATGTGGAAGGCTTGAAGGCGGCATTGAACGATGTGGAGAAAAACCTCAAGCGTCCAGTGCGTCTTGGCGGACAGATTACGCGTGCTGAGGAGTTTACGGCGAAAAATGGCAATCCGTACGGCCGTTTCACCATCGAGGACCAGAGTGGTGCATTGCAGTTCGCCTTGTTCAAAGAGAACTATCTGAATTGCAGAAACTTGTTGACAGTTAATTCGTTCGTGATGCTTTCTGGTATCATGGACCGACCTTTCCCGAGGGCGGGACAAGATCCGAATGTCGTGTTGCAGACGCTCGAAGTCCGTTTTACGGAGGCACGCTTGCTAGACTCGCTTTTGGAATCCACTTCTAAGACGGTCTACATCAAGTTGAATGTGTCGGAGATGAACAAGGAGAGTATGGAAGAGTTTATCAAAGTCCTGAAGGAAAACCCTGGTAAACAGCACTATAAACTGCATCTTTTTGACCCATTGAGCAAGAAGTCCTGCAACCTTACTCCCGTAAAAGGCGCTATCAACGCTCAGGAAGTGCTGCCGTTGTTGGAAAAGATGCCTTTTGTGGAATTTGACTTGCGATAAAAAAGAATATTTGTATCTTTGCAGACCGAAAATAAGTAGTAACAAATCTATAAACTAAACAGACTAAAGACTATGGCAGTAATTCAAATGACTGACGACCGTTTTGAAGAGGTCGTCCTGAAATCGGAACTCCCTGTGATGGTGGACTTTGGCGCCACTTGGTGTGGCCCTTGCAAGAAGGTGGAACCTATCGTCGAGGAACTCTCGGAAGAATATGAAGGCAAAGTGGTTGCCGTGAAGTGCGACGTCGAGGAATGTCCCGGCACCGCCGCCAAGTTCGGCATCATGAACATCCCCACCGTCCTTTTCTTCAAGGGTGGACAACCTGTCGACAAGAACGTCGGCGCCGCTCCAAAGAAGGTGTTCGTGGAGAAGTTAGAGAAATTGTTCTAATAAACACGGGGAACACAAAACTACAACCTTTTACCGTCATTGCGGGCTTGACCCGCAAATCGAAGATTCGACGTAGTCAATCTCCTTAGCGTGAAAGACTCTCTTCGCGCATAGGAGATGGCGGATGGCTCTCCGCCATGACGGTAAAAAGTTTAATGTAGTGGTTCTCGGCCGATTGTCAACTAACAATTCAACGATCTTGGATTTTTCAATCGATAGAAACCGGCTGACGCAATTCGGCAGCTTGGAGTTCTTGGCACGTCAAATCGTGGAGGGATTCATCACGGGTTTACACAAGAGTCCCTTCCACGGTTTTTCTGTTGAGTTCGCCGAACATCGCCTCTATAACACGGGCGAGCCCATCCGCCATATCGACTGGAAACTCTATGGCCGCACGGAGAAGCTCTTCGTCAAGCGCTATGAGGAAGAGACCAACCTGCGCTGCCAACTGGTCATCGACCAAAGCTCGAGCATGTGCTTCCCCGTGAGGCAGAAGGTCGACTTCGAGCATCCAAACAAACTCTTTTTCTCCATTTATGCCGCTGCCTCACTCATGGAGCTGATGCGCCGCCAACGCGATGCGGTAGGTTTGGATTTGTTCGACGAAACCATCTCGTTTCACGAACCCGCCAAGTCGTCCAATGTGCACAACAAGTTGATCTATACCGAGCTGGAGAAACTGATTGACACATACGACAAAAATAACCGTAAGACCACCTCAACGCCGCAGTGCCTGCACCAGATTGCAGAGATGACGCACCGCCGCAGTCTTGTGGTCATCTTCACCGACATGCTCGACGGCCTCGACGACTACAAGCCGATGTTTGAGGCCTTGGAGCATCTGAAGTACAACAAACACGAGGTCATCCTGTTCCATGTCTTCGACAGCAATTTGGAGCAGAATCTGGACTTCGAGAACCGCCCGTACCGTTTCGTCGATTTGGAGTCGGGCGATGTGCTGAAACTCAATCCCGTTGAGGTCCAGGAGGCATACAAGAAGATCATGACCGAGCGCAAGGAAGCTCTGCTGCGCCATTGCTACCAGTACCAAATCGACTATGTTGAAGCCGATATTAATAAGGACTACAACCAGGTCTTGACGAGTTACTTAATCAAAAGAACAAAACTGCATTAATCATGAAACGCTTTGTAATCACTGTGTTGGCGGTATTCGCCTTCATACTCTCACTTCGTGCGCAAGTGCATATCCAGGAAATGTCTAATTATGAGCCTGTTGGGCGTAATTTGTTGAACCAAAGGGAAGTCATTGCCTTTAAAGAGACTTTTGACGTCACAATCCAACGCGCCGATTTCGATTCGGTTACGAATACGGTACTGCTCACTTTGAAAGATGAAGTTGAAAAAGATGAAAAGATTGTCGATTCAGGCATCTGTCATGCGGTGTTTTTCGACCTTGAGCATAATGAGTTGAAATGGAGGAAGAAATACTATAGGAATGAAGAGCTTTACATCAAGAGAGGCCCTATGGTCTTCAAAGTCAAAGAAAACGACTTCTTCTTGGTTGAAGCTGAGACGGGCGAAGAACAGTTTAAAATAGGGACCGGCATGTGGCCTGTGTATTTCAATACAGAAGAAGGTTGGATGATTTGTATGACTGGCACGAAGGGTTTGGGCAGTAGGCGAAATCTGTGCAGAATCGATTTGAAATCTAAGTCGAAGATTTGGGAGCGTGACGTCAAATCGGCTCAGGAGTTTGAGATGTCGACGAAACTGAACGATTCAACATTGCTCTTCGTTGGCAATGGTCTCTATTCAGTGGATATCAACAATGGCGAGGGTTGGCGCTTGGAAACGAATATGCAAGAGATATCGAACGAAAACTATGGCCTATATAGTTTGGTTTCTTCAGTTAGGGTTTGCTCTAATCCTTTTGTCGATGGTTCCGATATCTATATCGCTGGCATTAAAAGACTTATAAAAACCGATCGTAACGGCAAGGAACTGTGGCATGCGAGGTTGCCTGAACAAAAGACCAGTCTTTCAAGGCTGTTTGCCACGAAAGAATATTTGCTTATGGTCAATATGGGTTTTGCACCTCACTCATACTCTTTCTATTATACGTATTTGGGCAAATGGGGTAAACCCTTTTTGGCAGCGTATGACAAGAAAACGGGAAAGAATGTGTATATGCACGAACGTAAGAAATATGTGGATTATATCAAGGATGTGGAGTTTAGGGATGATGATGCCTTGTTCTTGCTTTTTGCTGATAAGGAAGGTCACCAGTCGGTTGAGAAATATCAGGCAAACACGGGCGCACTTATGGGTAGAAAGGAAGTGGCGCCAGTGGTGATTCAGTCTTCGGGCAGTATGAATGCCTTCGTTGGCTCCGATGTTTGTGTCAAGAAGGACAACAAATTTGTCCACTTGGTTGAAATGGACACGGTTGGAGTTTATGTGGTTTGCGACAATGGGGTGCTCCACCTTGATGGCGGTTTGAAGAGCACTGATTTTATCAGTTTTAATGATTTGTTTGTCTATAATGGCAAATATGGCGATTTGCGTTTTTATTCTCATGGTAAGGAGACGGTCGTTGTGGACGGTGAGGATAGGGAAGTGGCAACACTCGATTTCCCCGATGTGTTTTGCACCGAGTCACAGATTTATAGCATTAAAGACAAGTCGTTGTATGTGATTAATAAGGAGCAACTTTATAAATAGATGCAATTGGCTTGTTGATAACTAAGGCAATGAAACAAAAAAGTCCGAGAGCAAGCTCCCGGACTTTTTGTTTCCCCGAAGGGAGGAAAAATTACTTACCTAACAATAACTTTTACAGAAACGGTGTTCTGGTTATTTTGCAAACTGATGACGTAGACGCCGCTGGCAAGGCTGTGGCTGATGCGCTCAGTGCTGCCTGCGTTGATCTGCTTCATCATCATGGACTGACCGAGCACGTTGTACACGGTCATTCTATAGTGGGCGTTGTCGCCGTTTTCGATGACAAACTCATGGTCGGCGCTCCAAATCTTTACGTTGGCCGTCATGCCTTCTTCAACGCCATCGTCGGTGAGGTCGATGAAGATGGGCTCGTCCAAGCCGTTGGTCGGGTTCACGGTGTTGGCCTCAGGATACCATTGGCCGTTAAACTCGGCAGTGTAATAATCTTGGAACCAATAGTGCCTTATGTCGAAGACCAATATCTTGTTAATGCCATACTCGTTGTCGTTGGGAAGGATGCCTCCAAACCAACCATCATTGCCAGCCACATGTTCCTTGTAGAAGTCGGCATACTGGTTGATATTGCCAAAATCTACACCTGTGGTCTCGACAATAGTGGCGAAAATCGGACGTGTATCAGGATTTTGGGGATCCATATTCCCGCTAAACAATTGGGCAAAGGTCATCGGGTCCTCATTGCTCTTCACATAGAAAGCAGAGCCTTGGTTAGCATTGTGTTCAGTGCCAAAGTCGATTACGGTGGCATAGTTTTCTGTCGTGAAGGTGTGTTCAACTGTGGTGCCGTCATGACCGTCGTTGAGGCGGATGCGTAGGTAGACCTGGTTGCCTGGAGTGAAGCGGGCGTTGGCTGTTGGTTCGTTGACAAACCATACAACGGCCTCACCATCCCAATTGGTGGTGAATTCGCCATAGCCTCCCTCAGTGGCCAGGCTCGGGCTGGTGCTGCGGTAGAAACCGTCGAGGCTGGCATAGATGACGTTACCCGCGCCAGCAGTCTCGGGACCGTCATCGCTGACGACGAACTGGTTGATGTAACGGTAGGTTGTGTTAGGTTCAAGGTTTTGGAAACTTACGTATGTGGCGACAGGTACGCGGTCGTTGTTCGAACCGTTGTTGCCTTGGATATAATGCGGCAAATCGTCACATGCAATGAAAGGCTCGTCCTCGCCATGGACGGTGCCGGCAACACTGACTTCTTCAGTGGCGTTGCCACCTTCGTGGTCGATGGTGCCTGTGTAGGTGCCCACTTCAAGGCCTTCCATAAGGCGGACGTAGATGGTCACGGGCTGATTGGTGACGACGCCGTCGGCAAACGGGACGGACAACGTTTCGCCAAAGTCCTCGTCATCCAATGAGATTTCAAAGCCTTCGGGTGCAGTCACCGTGATATTGCCTTGACCTTCGAGGTTGGCACCTGTGAGGGTGTAGCTCTGCGAGCTCGAAGGACCGTTGTCGACCATATAGTCGAGGCCATTAATAGTACTAGGTGTAGCCGTCAGGGTCGGGTTGGCGTTGCTGCCCGAGACGAGCAGGATGTTGTCAACCTCCCAAGCAGCGGCTTCGTTTTCGTCGCAGGTGTACTTGAAGGCAATGTAGCAGTTGCTGCCGCTGAATTCGTCGAGGCTGATTTCGCCCGACTCGGTCCAAGCCCAGCTACCAGATGAGAGTTCGCAAGTCAGGGGTTCCCAGTTGGCAGCGTTGGGGTCGGTGCCATCGTAGTCGTTGGAGAAGAGCACTTCGATGGCGGGGCCAGTGTAGTTCATGGCGGTGACAAAGGTCAGCACTACATCGCTGTAGCTGTCGAGGTCGAAGGCGGGCGAGATGAGCCAGTCCTCGTTGGCGCCGTGGTTGTAGCCGTTCATGTAGGCGTAGTGATTACCGCTGTGTTCGGCAATGGTCCATTCGGCATCTTCGCCTTCCACGTTGACTTGTGTCCAGCCGTGCCAATCCTCTTCCCAGTCTTGGTTGAAGATGATGACGAGGTCGTTCTGGATCACATATTCTGCGCTGACGACGGGGCTGTCGTTGCAGCCTTCCTTTTCGGCGTAGGCCCAGAGGGTCATGCTCTCGTCAACGGTGATGGCTTCCTCGTATTCCTCCCAAGGACCGTTCTCGGAGTCGAGGCTGTAATAGATGGTTGCATCAGCAGTGGTGCAGCTGATGGTGACATCCTGGGTCTCGTAATAGGTGCCGCCGGCAGGAGTAAAGGTCGGGGCTGCCACGGTGCACGAGCCGCCTTCGCCTTGCATGAAGATGTCGAGGAAGAAGTTGTACTCACTGTTGGTCATGTTGCTGGTGGCGTAAGCCTTCACAACGCTTTCCGTTTCGGTGACGCGCAAAGCCATAGCACGGGTGTCGTTTGTGGCGTTGACGATGTTGAAGCCGAAATACTCGGGTACCAAGCTCTCGGGATCCGAGACGCCGGTGGCGATGGTCCATGCGGTCTTTTCACCGTTCATTACGAGGTTGGTGCCGCTGTTGCCGTAACCGATCATGTCACCGTTGGCATTGGTGAAGGTGTAACCGTCGGCGGTGACGTCGACCGTCCAGTAGTAGCTGTCTTCGTCGCCAAGGATGCTGGCGGGGATGATTTCGTCAGTGCCGTTCATCACGCTGGTGAACTCAGTGGTGGTGAGCTTGCCGCTTGTCAGGGTGTTGGCAATGGCGAGGTAGGCGTCGGCTGTCTCGTTGTAGCGTGCGGCGAGGATGACGCGGTTGCCAGCGGCAAGGGCGTCCACATCGCTGATGCGGATGTAATCGTCGCCTGGCACGGGCTGAGCAGTGACGTTTCCGCTGCAGGTCACTTCGATGTCGTCGACGTCGGCGCAGGTGACGGTGATGTCTTCGTCGTTGTATTCACCGACGGCAAGACCGGCTTTCAGACGGACGTAGACGGAGGTCTCTTCGATGGTGCCATTGCTGGGGTTCAGCGTGATGGTGCTCTGTGCGGCGAAGTCGTCGCCCGAGGCAAGTGAGATCTCATAGTCGGCGGCTTCGGCGATGACGACGTTGCCGTTCAGGTTGAGGCCGCTGACGGTGAAGCTCTGCTCATCCGACGGGCCGTTGCCTTCCATATAGGTGAAGCCTGTCAGGGCAAGCGGGGTGACGGTGACCACAGGGTCAGAGGTCTGGCCGACGAGCAGGATGTCGTCGACTTCCCAACCGGCGGCGCTGCTTTCTTCGCAGGTGTATTTGAAGCCGATGTAGCAGTTGGTACCGCTGAAGCTGCTCAGGTCGATGGCGCCCGATTCAACCCAAGTCCAGCTGCCCGTTGAGAGGGCACAGGTCAAAGGCGTCCAGGTAGCTGCTGACGGGTTGGTGCCGTTGTAGTTGTTCGAGAAGAACACCTCGAGGTCGGGACCATTGTAGTTCTTGGCCGTACGGAAGGTCAGTACGGGGTTGCTGTAGGCGCTGAGGTCGAAGGCGGGCGAGATGCACCAGTCTTCGTTGGCGCCGTGGTTGTAGCCGTTGGCATAGGCGTAGTGGTTGCCTTGGTAGGAGGCAACGGTCCAATTCATTTCGCCTTCCACATCGATGAAGGTCCAGCCGTTCATTTCGCCTTCCCAGTCTTGGTTGAAGATAGTGACCACACCTGTTTGGATGGTGTAGGTGGCTTCGGCGACATTACTGTTATCATAACCTTCCTTCTCGGCATAGGCCCAGAGGGTCATGGTCTCATCCACATCGATGGCGTCTTCGTATTCTGTCCAAGGGCCGTTCTCCGAAACAGTGCTGTAATAGATGGTGGCGCCGTCGGTGGCACAGCTGATGGTCACTTCCTGAGGCTCGTAATAGGTGCCAGCGGCAGGAGTGAAGGTGGGCGTGGCCACGACAGGCGTGGGCGGCTCGACGCCCTCGGTCTTCACGAAGAGGTCGAGGAAGAAGTTGTAACCGCTACCTCCCATGTTTTGTGTGTGGTAAGGGCCGAAGTTATGGTTGCTGTTCAAAGCGAAAGCCCTGACCTCGTTATTGACATTGCTGATAACAAAACCAGTATAGTTGGGCACCATAGCGCCTTCTTCTGCGGTCTGGATATCGATAGCCCATTCGGTGTTGTTGCCGCCTGTGGCGAAGTTGGTGCCGCTGGTGTAGCCGATGAGTTCGCCGGCTGCGTTGGTGAAGGTGTAGCCGTTGTCAGTCACGCCGACCACCCAATAGTAAGTCTCTTCTTCATTGACGATGCTGGCAGGCAGCACTTCGTCGGTGCCCGAAGAGGTGGAGGTGAAGAGCACGCCGGCAGGCTTGCCCGACGAGGCAGCGGTCATGGCGTAGTAGTCGGAGGCGTTCTCGTCGAAGCGGGCGGCCACGATGACATAGGCGCCATCGGTGAGGCTGCTCAGGTCGCTGATGCGGACATATTCGCCCTCAGTGGGTGTGGGCGGGGTAGGAGCGTCGCCTGTGACGATGCCGGTGACACTGATATAGATGGTGTCAGCCTCTTCTGAGGCGATGGCGATTTGCTCGTTGTAGGTACCCACTTCAAGACCCGCCTTCAGACGGATGTAAATCTTGATGTCGTAGAAATGACCGGAACCCGGGATGAAGATCATGGCAGGGTTCTCGGGACGGAACATATTTACGGGCTGCGTCGAGACCTCGAAGCTCTCGGAGGGATAGACGCTGACGTTGTGGGTCAGGTAATCGCCGCTGACTTCGAAGTATTGGATCTCTGACGGGCCGCCATCCTCAAACTCGTAGGTGAATCCTGTGAGGGTAGACGGGTTGACGCTGAGCACCGGACGGTGTGTGAACTCGATGTCGTCGGCGCTGACCACACGCAGTTGCGGGGCGTTGTAGCAGCTGATGATGCCGGTCACGGTCACCAGGTCGCCTTCCATCATGCCTTCCACGGTGGGGATGCGGTAGATGTTGAGGTCGTTGCCGTCTTGGCTGATGACGGTAGTGCCGCTCGTATTGATGGCACCGATGGTGGCGTTCTCGATCTTCACGCGGGTGGCTTGCAGCAGGTTGTCGCCGCTATAGTCGCTGTTGATGGCTTCGATGGTCTGGACGGCCATGGGCAACTCGTTGCCTGAAGAAAGGATGGCAAAGGCGTTGGCATTGCCGCCGTTGATGCCGCTCAGCTCGACAAGACCGTTGTAGACGGCGTGCTTACCGTAGGCGCGCACGTTGTCGCCGATGGCAAGGGCACTAGGGACGGTGTTGGCGTTGAGGTAGAGGTCGATGCCTGCGGTCTCGTCTTGGATGTAGATATTGCGGCCGTCGATGAAGATGACGGTACCTTCCACGCAGGCGTAGGCGTTGTTTTCCAAGGCGCGTGCTTCAGCGATTGTGATAACCTCGTTGATGGTATAGGTGGCCTCAGCGATGGTGCTGTTGTCGTAGCCCGAGGCGATGGCGATGGCCTTGATGGTGGTGGTCTCGCTCACCGTGATGGGTGCGCTGTATAAGGTGCTGTTCTCGGTGGGGTCGCTGCCGTCGAGGGTGTAATAGATGGCGGCGTTGGCGGTCTCGCAACTGATGGTCACGCTCTGTTCGGACATGTAGGTACCGGCCACGGGCGAGAAGGTCGGGGTGGCGGCCACGGGCAGGGCGTCGACGGTGCCACTCAGGGCGATGGTCTTGGTGATGTCGCCGCTGGTGATGGTGACATTGCCGCTATAGTTGCCCACTTCCAAGCCGGCTTTCAGACGGACGTAGATCGTGATCTCGGCTAAGGTGCCGCTGACGGGTGAGACCTCGTCGCTGTCGAAATAGCCGTTGTCGGGGCTGAGGCTCAGCTCATAGTTGGTGGGAGCCGTCAAAGTGACGTCATCGGTGAGGTCGGTACCGCTGATAGTGAAGTTCTTGGATGCCGAAGGGCCGTTGCCCACCATGTAACGGAAGTCAGTCAGCTCGGTGACGGAGACGGTGATCTCGGGGTTGAGTTCGGCATGGAGCACAACGTCGGATGCCAGGGCTACACGCAGTTGAGGTGCATTGAAATAGCCGATGACGCCAATCACGTCGACGACATTGCCTTCCTCGATGCCCGTTAAGGCAGGCACCTTGTAGATGTTGGTGCTGTTTTCGCCTTGCGTCAAAGGCGTGTTGCCACTGGTGTTGATGGCACCAATGGTGGCGGCTTCAACTTTCACGCGGGTGCATTGCAAGGCATCTGCTCCGCCTGCAAGGATTTCGGCGATGGTCTTCACGGCCAAAGGCAGTTCGTTACCTGAAGAGAGGATGCTAAAAGCACTGCTATTTTGGTTGATTCCAGTGAGTTCAATGAGACCATTAAAAACAGTCTTCTTACCATAGGCTTTAACCTCATCACCTAAAGCAACACCAGAAGCGTTCGCATTGAGGTATAAATCGATACCTCCTGTGGGATCTTGAACATATACGTTTTTTCCGTCGATGAACGTAACCACGCCTTGTACTAAGGCATATGCGTTATTGGCTAAAGCCTTGGCTTCGGCAATAGTAATCATTTCGGGGAAAGTATAGGTGGCCGTGGCGACAGTGCTTGCGGTATAGCCGCTCTTGAAGGCCTTGGCTTTAAGGGTCGTGGTCTCGCTGATGGTCAGCGGCACGCTGTATTGCGAGCTGTTTTCCGTCGGCTCGGTGCCATCAGTGGTATAGCAGATGGTGGTGCCGTCGGTGGCACAGCTGATGCTCACCGATTGTGGCTCGTAATAAGTGCCTTCTGAAGGGGTGAAGGTCGGGGTGGACACAGTTTCTTGTTGTTGACCACCACCATCATCTTTTTTATAGAGTTGTACAGGTTGCTGGTTTGAGTAAGAGCTTGACTTAAAGTAGCGGAATCTCAAATTGTTGTTCGCACTGTTGAATCGCATCACAGAAGTGTTTGATGTGATTTTCACGCCGTCACTTTCACATTCAAGCGTGTTGAGTGAGGGTGAAGTGCCAAACTTGATAGTGTTGCTACTAGACTGGCCGTAAATGTATTTGCCGTCGTTTGTCCCGCCGTTGACTTTAATGGAATAACCATCCGTCATTGCTTCAATTGTGATTGTCACAACGTCGGAAGCTGTGATGGTGCCGTTTGAGTTTGTCAACTCAACATAGCAATTTGCTGCATCAACGCCTGTCCATGAATAGGCAGTAGCGGCGTCAAAATCATAAACTAGAAGATACTCTCCTTCCCAGCTTGCTGGAGTGGAAGTTACCTTTACGTAGTTGTCTTGGCCAAATGCGGTAATTGCATTCATGACCAACAGCAAAAACGCCGTCAACAAAAAAGTAAGTTTGTGTTTCATCTGAAAAAATGTTTAATTATTTGATACTTAATGATTTAATACAATACAATAAGGGCGCATAACCCTATATTAAACAAGGTGTCAAAATTAGGAATAACTCCAAAATGGACGCTGATGCCACGCGATTAGTTTTCAACATTTTATCAACAGGTTTTTCAACAATTGTTGTTGAAAACGTTGTCCTGGAAGGACAAAAAAAAGAGACGCCCGAAAGCGTCTCTTCTATGAAAAGTTGTTTTGTTTCTAATTAGAGGGCGAAGCCAAGGCCAACAAACATGCCGTTGGTCTTAAAACTGCCTTTTAGGTTATTATTCATTTCAAGTAAGCCCAGACGATAGCCGCCAAAGATGTTGAATTGGCTGAACTTTAGGTTAGCGCCAAGCACACCATAGAGGTTGAAACGGCCCATATTAATTCCGTCGCCATACCAATTAACGTCACTGTTGCCCAGAACTGTGTCGACATGCGTGTTGCCGATGATACCTAAAGAAACCATGGGGCCAACAAAAGGAGTAATCGTAATGTCGCGGTTGACATTGATGCCATAGTTGAACATGATCGGAACATCAATAAGAAGTTGGGTGCTCTTACCACTTGCAAGTCCATAGAAACTGTCGTTGCTCTTGGTGTTCATACGCAATTGGGCACCGGCAGCAACACCGAAACCTTTAGCGAGGCCAAAGTTTTGGGAAAATCCAACAAAGAAACCTTGGTAATTGTTGGAATTGTTGCTGTAAGTAAAAGTTTCAGGTGCATAACCTGCATAAATCATTGATTGTGCCTGCACATTTCCGGCAACGAACATGGAGGCTACGAGAGCCACGATTGCAAATAATTTCTTCATTGCTTTAGTTTTTAAAGGTTATTATTTGATTTTGTTTTCTCTTTTCATTTCAGCTGCAAAAATAGCACTTTTCTTAATGCCAACAAAAAAATATAGCTGCAAAAACCGTGCCTCAAATTTTATTGTTATCTTTGCAGCGTTATAACATTTCATAATTATGAAGAAAGTAGTTCGAACGGTTTGGATTGGCGCCTTGTCAGGACTGGCATTTTTGGCTGCCTGTTGCACACAGAACGGCTTGACACGCAAGGAACGCAAGCAACTTGTCAAAGAGCGCGATTCCATCCAAGAGATTCTGACGCGTCGCGAGGGCGCTGCTGTCTATGGCTCGCCTGAGATCATCGCCAACTATAAGTTGGAAAACCTGCGCATGCAGAGCCGACTCGACACCATCAACGCCCAACTGGGCGAAGAGGTGGACCTGGAGAAGAGCGCACAGCGTGTGGCTTTGCAGGAACGTATCGCCAACCTTCAGGCTGCCTTGCAACGCCGCGAAGGCGCTTGCGTCTATGGCTCGCCCGAAATCATCGAGGAGTACGGCAAGGAGACACGTCGTATGAGGGATGAACTGGAAGCGGTCCGCAAGGAGCTCCGCGAACTCGAAAAGTCGGAAGGCTCAAAGATCAACGACGGCAAAGTGGAAGCCCTTTATGGCGTTCCGGTGCCGTGATGACAAAGTCTCTTTATTGCTGAAACCATGACGAAACGCCTCGGTTTCCATAAACGCGTGATGCTCGAGATCAATCACGCGGTGTTGCAACAGCGCATCGAAGAGCATGAGTTACACCAGCTTTTCTGGGAGTGCACCTTGCGCTGTAACCTCAACTGCCGCCATTGCGGCTCCGATTGTCGTATGCTCTCCGAGAAAGACGACATGCCGCTGGCCGATTTTCTTAAGGTGCTCGACGAAGTTCGCGCCCACATGGATCCTTCCAAGGTGATGGTCATCACCACTGGAGGCGAGCCGACCGTGCGCCCCGACTTGGCCTGCTGCGGTGCCGAGATCAGCAAACGTGGCTTCGTGTGGGGCATGGTGTGCAACGGCATGCTGCTTACGGCCGAGAAACTCGATGAGTTCGTCGCAGCTGGATTGCAGTCCATCGCCGTCAGCTTCGATGGCTTCGAGGAAGACCACAACTGGATGCGCGGCAACCCCAACAGCTATAAAAATGTTTTGCGTGCCGTGGAGGCGATGAAACAACACCCTGGTCTCACTTGGGATGTCATCACCTGCGTCAACCGACGCACGATCAAATACCTGCCCGAGTTCCGTGACTTCCTGATCTCGTTGGGCATCCGCCGTTGGCGTCTGTTCACGGTGTTCCCCTTCGGCCGCGCTGCCGATGAGCCCGACTTCAAGCTCAGCAACGAGCAGTTTCGCGAGTTGATGGAGTTTATCAAGGCGACGCGCCTGCAGGGCAAGATACGTGCCGACTATGGCTGCGACGGCTTTCTCGGACCCTATGAGGGCGAGGTGCGCAACCATTATTATTCGTGCAGCGCTGGCATCAACATCGCCTCGGTGCTGGCCGACGGCTCCATCTCTGGCTGCCTCAGCATCCGTAGCGACTACCATCAAGGCAATATCTATAAGGACAGCTTTTGGGATGTGTGGCAAAACCAATTCCAGGTCTACCGTGACCGTAAATGGATGAAGACCGACCAGTGTGCCAAATGCAAGATGTGGAGGTATTGCCAAGGCAACGGCATGCACCTGCGCGACGGCGACGGAAAACTGCAGATTTGTCAATACAATATGATCAATGGATAGGATCTACATCGTCGGCTACATGGGTGCGGGCAAGACTACTGCCGCGCGCCGTCTCGCCCAACGCATGGGTTGGGAGGTGGTCGACACCGATGCCCTGTTCGAGGAAAAATACAAGATCTCTGTCAACGACTTCTTCAACAAATACGACGAGCCGCTTTACCGCAAACTGGAGTCGGAGGTGCTGAAAGCCACCGAGAGCCTCGACCATGTGGTAGTATCGACAGGAGGTGGCACGGCGTGTTTTTTCGACAATATGGACTGGATGAACCAACATGGCCTGACCGTCTTCTTGCGCATCAGCCCGCAAGCCGCCATCGACCGCGTTATCCATTCGCGACACAAACGCCCATTGGTGGAAGGCAAGAGTGAAGAGGAGCTGACGGAGTTCGTCAGCCAGCATTATGCTTCGCGTCTGCCTTTCTACGAGCAGGCTCGTATCACCGCCAAGTCGGAAGACTTTGACATTGAGAGCCTGATGGAGGCCATAAAAGACATTCTCTGATGAAAAAGATAGTTTTAATAATAGGTATGCTATGGGCGTGCCTTGTTGCTACGGCGCAAGACCTCGATAGCCTCTACCAAGTGTTTGAGGATAATAGGGGAGAGGTGGCATATCGTGCCGCCCTGGCCATCGACGAGACCATAGGCCGTGAGCCCAACTTTGATGCCTCCACCGATAAGGACGAGATCAAGTTAAAGGTGTTGCGCACGATGATCCTCTATTTCTTCAACAACAACGACTTCCCGCATGTGGTACAGTATTCCGAAGAGGGCATCGCACATTACAACAAGATCGACGACCCTTTCAACGAGGCGGGCTGCACCATGACCCTGGCCAATGCCTACCAGCGTCTCGGCCAATTGGATAAAGCCATCGAATGCTATAACCGTTGCAACGAGCTCATGGACCAGATCGGTGGCGAGATGGCCGAGGTCAACAAACGCTATGTCATCAACAACATTGCGGAGATCCATCTCAGTATGGGCGAACTGGAAACGGCAGAGGAGATGTACCGCAAATGCATCGACATGCTTGGCACCATCGACCCCGCTGACACGGCCTCCAACCTTGACTTGGCCACGTATTACCAAAACCTGGCTGAGGTGCGCATTGCGCAAAACAACCCCGAGGCTGTGGGTTTCGCTGAGCCATCGCTGGAATTGTCAAGGAAATACATGGACACCCCGCATAAGATCATCAACAGGTTGATGGCGCTTTCGAAGGCCTATCGCATCGTCGGTCGTAACGATGAGAGTGCCGCTTTGATGGATGAGGCTTTGAGCATCGCGAAGGAAAACGGCGAGACGTTTTTGGAAACCAGCATCTATCTTCAGCAAGGCGACTTCGCCAAAGCCATTGTGATGGCAGACGAAAACCATTTCGACGAGCTGCTGCAAGAGGCGCTTGAAGCTGCCTATCAGGCCGAACGTGAGAGAAATCCCAAGCTGGCTTTGGAATACTATGAGCGGAGCATGATGATGAAAGACTCCGTCTTCAACGAGACACAGCAACAGCTCATCCGCGACTATCAGGTGCGTTATGCCACACAAGAGAAAGAACACGCCTTGGCGATGGAGCAGGAAAAATCAAAGCGCAACAGGATGTATGTCATCGTTTTGGCTATCGTCGCCGCGCTTTTGCTGCTCATCGCCTTTATCTGGTATCGTTTGGCGCAGATCCGTAAGAAACGCGCCGAAGAGTTGGCCCACCTCAACGCCACCAAGGACCGTCTGCTCTCCATTGTGTCGCACGACGTGAGGACACCTGTGGGGGCGATGTGTCAGGTGATGCGCGACTTGACCGACAACTACGACGGCATGGCTGAGACTGACCGCAAGGCCAAGATGGTTATGCTGCGCACCTCGTCGGAGGCGTTGAACGACCGGATGGAGAACATCATCCAGTGGGTGAAGGGCGAGCTGGAGAACAGCAAGGTCGAACCTGTTGACTTCAACCTCTCGGAACTGGTGGATGAATGCGTTAGGGAGCAGGAGATGACCATTGTCGCCAAATCGCTCAAGGTCAGCAATGGAGTGCCGAAAGCGATGATGGCTCACGACGACGTCAACGTGGTGCGTATCGTGATGCAGAACCTGCTCAGCAACGCGGTGAAGTTCTCCTATCCCGACGGTGAAGTCAGCGTGAAGGCGGAGGAGAAGGGCGGCCGCGTCTGGATTGAGGTTAGCGACAATGGCATGGGCATCAGCGAGAAGAAACTGGAGAAGATCTTCAAGTTCATGACCTCATCGGCCAGCGGCACGAGTGGTGAGACCGGCACTGGCATCGGCCTCTTCGTCAGCAAGATGCTTGTGGATAAGATTGACGGTGAGATAACGATTGAGAGTAGGAAAGACGAGGGCACCACAGTGCGTTTTAGCATGAGGGGAGGTGGCCAATGATTAGGATACTCATCGTCGAAGACCAACCGATATGCCGCATGGGCATCCGTTCCACCTTGGAACAATCCAATCTCGACTATCAGATTGTGGCCGAAGCCGATACAGTGGCGAAGGCAATAAGCTACCTTGAACAGAATGGCAGCCAAACCGACCTCATGCTTTTGGACTATATGCTCCCCGACGGCACGGGCATGGATGTCATCGGTGCGGCCAAGCGCCTTTGTCCCGACGCCAAGATCGTCATCTTCTCGGGCGAGGCGGGTGGTGCCACCGTCAAGCAGCTGCTGGAAGCGGGGGTGAACGGCTTCATGAGCAAGAGCATCAACTCGGAGGAGATTGCCTTGGTATTGCGTTCGGTGATGGCGGGCAACGACTACACGGGCGAGGCCCACATGCGCATCGAGAGTGACCTCAAGGCCGACTACGAGACCATGAAGACCCTCACGCGCCGCGAGATGGAACTCATTAGTTTGTGTGCAACAGGACTGAACACCAAACAGTTGGCCGATGAGATGTGTGTCACGCCCCACAGCATCGAGAACATGAAGAGCAGCATTTTCAGCAAGGTAGGGGTGAAGTCGACCAACGAGCTCATCCTTTTCGCCTTCCGCGTCGGCCTCGTCAACTGAGAACACTCCCGACTCTAATCTCTCAACTAAACTGTTGATAACTCGTGAGAAATGAAGGAGTTTTCTCCTCATTTTTCTTGTTTTTTATGGTATATTTTTACATCGGTGAAGCAGGTATTTTTCTTCACAATGTAAAATATTGAGTATCAACAAAATAAATAATAGTAATATGAAAAAGCATTCTTTACTCTTTACGCTGCTGCTGGCACTGATGGTGCCGATGGCTGCCTGGGCGCAAGCGCCTTCGCCTATTGTTCCTTACGAAGAGACTTTTGAATCCTATAGCGTTGGCGCTAGACCAGTCAATTGGAGCTTTTCCTCCAATGGTATAGTAAATGGAAATGTTTCATATGGTGTCAATACCACCAATGGACTGAATGGTACAAAATGTCTTAGGATGGTTACTCCAGCTGTAACTACGTCGTCAGAGCCCGTACACATCATTGCAATGCTTCCAGCATTTGATTACCAAGCTGGTTTTCTGCATTTATATTTTAACTCAAAATTTACATCAGCTGGTACGGGTACAAATACTAAGGTAAAATTACAAGTTGGATATGTGGATGTGGATAACAATAACACATTCCATAAAGTTAGCTCGGATGTTTCACCAGATGATACGTATGGGACGGTACATCATTATAGCTTTGTCGCTACTTCTAATATTCCCACTAATGCCAGAATTGCTTTCCGTCAAGTGTCTTTAGAAGGAGCACATTTTGCAGGGACATGGGATATCGATAATGTCAACGTTGTTATTGACGCTAGGCTGCCTTTTAATGTCGTTGCATCAAATATTACTAACACCTCTGCAGTTTTGTCATGGGAATTCAATTATAACTGCTCTTATTTTGAAATTGAGTATGCTGATAACGCTCAATTTAATTCAGCAATTAACGTGCCTACCAATTATACTACCAAAACATTGACGGACCTTTCGCCTAACACAAATTATTACGTTAGGGTCAGGGCAAAATATATAGACAACAACAGCAGCAATTTTGTTTATGGCTCATGGTGGCCGTTGACGGGTTCCTACTTCACCACCACTTGTGATGCGCCTACAGGCTTGTCCGTGGATCCGGTTAACATCACCGAAACCAACATCCGCGTGACATGGGACGACAACCTGATTAAGGACGTTGACCTTGAATATAAAAAATCAAGCGAATCGAATTGGATGACGTTGGCTCATGTTGATAATGATAATTCTTACGTCATGAGTGTCTCTGGATTGAATCTCGATGCTGGCACACTCTATCAGGTGCGCGCCAAGTTCCCTTGTTCAGATTGGTGCGAATCCGTCGAGTTCCGTACGGCTTTCGGGGGCCTCAATGAGCTTATGTATACTTTTGAGAATGGCATGCCTGCCGACTTCACCGTGACGGGTGCCGGGGCGGAAAATGTCAGTGTGAGTACCGAACAATCTTTTGGCGCTGATCCGCATAGTTTGAAATACAGCTTTGTATCTGGCAATCCTTATCCATCGCCGGGAACATACACTTATGTTGGAATCGAAACCTATCTGAAAACCTATCAATTCAATGATTTCATGGTGTATTTTGACATGTATTGTACCGACACTCCTGGTACAGCCGAAAGTGTTGAGTTGCAATATGATGCTTGGGTGACGTCTGGCTCAGGTACTTGGCAAAGCATTTGGCGATCAGCCGGCTCATGGGGCTTCTCATGGAGCGAGCAAGGGTGGGTTGAAAGGAAGGGCACATTCAGCATTCCTACTGAACTGCAAGGAGGGGTGTCGAAATTAAGGTTCCGCCTTGTCTTTACCGATCACGGAAGTGGCGAGAGCACCTATGTCGATAACATCCACATCTTCCCCAAGGGCGATTGTAGCAATATTAATACGAACTATTTCAGTTTTTACGACCCCACGGAATCTTCTATTTCTTTCGATTGGGTTGATCCCAATTATGATGCTTCGGTTTCCCCCGTTGCTCATTCCAACGGATTCTGCATCCGTTACAGAAATCTGACCATCCCGACCAACACTAACACGGGTTGGATTGAAGAATATGTCTATGCTGACAATACAAATCCCCAACAGCAGTATACCTATATGCTGAACAACCTTGACCCTTCAAGCTATTACTTGATCAATATTCGCACGATTTGTCCTGATGGCGGTTCTACCGGATGGTTGTCGACCAACCTGAACATGGGTACGGACTGTCAAGCCTACAAGTTGACAGATATGCAGCCCTTTACCGAGGACTTCGACAACATTGTGCTTAATCCCGCTTGTTGGACTTATACAACGAATTGGAACCGCATATATGACGGCTATGGTGGCCACAACTGGTGCCTCCGCAGTAATTATAATCCCGTTGCAGGTTGGAGCGATTATATCGACACGCCTGAGATTGAATTGGATGGCAATTATGTGAGAAAAGGGGCTAGCTACCTTGTGCTTCGTTTCTGGACCAGGTGCAGCGGCGTTGACGGCAGTGGTAATAAGGTGAAAGTGTTGGTCGGCGACCAAGAGGTCGAGATTTATGAAATGCCTGAATATGGGTGCGACCAATGGCAACAGATCCACCTCTCATTGAGTCGCTGGCTTCCTGATAACGACGAAAGCTCCAATGCTATCCGTGTCAGATTCGACCACGGAAGCAGTGCGGCTGCCGAGTGGTTTATCGACGATGTAGTGATTACCTCTTGGGACCAGGATTATTATGGCACAAAGGTTTTTGATGACGCAGTTCGTAACGATAGGGATTGGACCAAAGACGACAACTGGTATCCATATGGCGCGCCATCCTATTCACCTAGTATGGATGTGACCCTCATGGGCATGGCCTGGGTGCCTGCTAACAGTGAATCGACGGTGGGTACGATGCGTTTCGGCACGCTAGGCTATCTTGACGTGCAGCCAGGTAGTAATTTGACTATCACAGAGGTTGACATTCCGGAAGCTAAGGTGTTTGTGGAACAGGGCGCCACGCTGAATATCGGCACTGCCCATTTTGGCTTCGATAAGATTTTTACATATAATGAGGGAACCTATAACATCACCCATCTCAATGTTGACGGCCATTGTGTTAATTTCAACAATGGCACGGTGCTTCTTGACACGGTCACGCTGACCGCTCCCGGATGGATTGTAGCGATGAACAACACGTTGAATGTCACAACGGTCAATTCCTCGGGTCTGTTTGATGTATTATCTGGTGCTACTGTTAATATCGGTACACTCAATGCCTCTGAGGGATCGCCCTTCAATGTCGTTATTGAAGGAACCGCCAATATCAACACCCTCAATGCAAATGGAAGCAATTCGGTTATGGTTAGGGACGGCGGCGTGCTGAATGCGAATACAATTACTAGCACTATTCTTCCTGACAACACCACGAGTCTCATTATCGAAAATGGTGGCCAAGTGAAATGCACTAGCGATTTTGTTGCTACCATAAAGAAGAACATCACTGGATACGGCAACCAAAACGTAAACGACAACAGTGGTTATTGCTTGTTCGCCACTCCTTTGGATGGATCTGCAAATAATATAGTGGTGCCTATGGTAGGAGAGACCTACCAATTTGACGATGTGGATTTGTATTGGTTCGATGGGACTGCACCGAATGGTCTGGAATGGATTAATGCCAAAGCAGGCCAATCCTTTATCTATGGCCTTGTGACGCTTGCCAAAACCCAAGGCTATCTTTATGCCAGAGCCAATGACGGCGAGGTTTCTATAAGCGCCAACAATATGGACAAATTCTCCAGGACGGACCAAGACATCGAGGTTGTGAATTTGAGCAATTCGACGACAACGCCATTAGGTAATTTCAATCTCGTCGGCAACCCTTACACCTGCAATGCCTATCTGAAGCAGGGCGACGATTACATCCCGTTCTATAGGATGAATGCTACGGGTGATGCCATTATCGGAGTTTCTGCTGGAACGCCCATCAAGCCATGCGAGGGTGTGTTTGTGTGTTGCACTGAGCCAAGCAGCACGGTCACCTTCACGACGACCGAGCCTGCTGGTTTTGGCGAAAACACAGAATACCGCATGGTTTTGTTGCCCACTCATACGCTTTATGAAGACCAGGACGCTTCGCCTACAACGTTATTGATAGGCTTATCCCTAGGCTGGAACTGGATCGCACCAACCATCGAGGTGATTGTGGCAGCGATGCAAGACGAGCTTGGCAGCGATGCCGTGATATGTGAGGAAGAGAATACAAGAGTCATTACTCCCGGCCAAATGGTCAAGGTTCATGTGGCTGAAGAAGGTATGTACGAATTATCGGGTCGCACAGTTCCCGCCAGCAGCGTCACCATCCATGAAGGCAACAACTGGATCGGATACACTGGCACGACAGCAGCTATTTCCACAGCCCTTACTACAGCGTTCGGGACATCGTTCGTGCCCAACATTGGCGACAAGATCATCTCGCAAGACAATGGCTTTGCCATATACAACGGTACGACGTGGAAGGGGACGCTTACGTCGCTTGAGCAGGGCAAGGGCTACATCTATGTCAGACCTTCAACGGAATGAAGACGATTGAATAGGGGAGAAGGTGAATGAGATTCCCTTCGGGAATGGAGTTCGTCTGTATCCCATAATGCGGCGGCTTGTGGCACCTACGACTCGTAGGCTCTTCAGGTCGCCGCTTTTTCATGGCAACGGTTTTCCATTCCCGAAGGGAATCTTCTTATTGTCGCTTCGCGTCATCGCGAGGGAGGCACGACCGCGGTGGTCCAGAAATGCCTAATAGCCAAAAAAATGCCTCAAACTGGTGCTTGTAAGGATTATTTCGTATCTTTGAAGGACTGAAATTCAATAATTATTAACATAAAACATTAAAAATGAAACACTTACTTTATCTTCCGAAGATAATGGGCGGTCGCCCCATGCGTCAGCTGACGCGCCTTGCCGCGCTGACATTCGCCCTCTTCTGCTGCCTACAGACAGCGTTGGCCTACGACTTCTCGGCAGTAAGCCCGTCGGGACATACTTTGTATTACACTGTTATTACAGGAGCCTCCGGTTATCGTGTGTATGTGGCTTATCCGAATACAGGAGAAGCTCCATGGGAAGGTTATGAAAAACCGACAGGCGATTTGATTGTTCCTTATTATGTCGTTAATGGGATAATCTCATATTCTGTGAGCCATATTATTTCTAATGCCTTCAAAAACTGCACTGGGTTAACTTCAGTAACCATTCAAGATAATGGCGTGAACACTATATTTGATTATGCATTCAATGGCTGTACTGGCCTGACGGAAGTGTCCATCCCTAATAGCGCTATTTCAATTGGTTCAACCGCGTTCTCTAATTGCCCTAATTTGACCACGGTAAACATCAACAGTAACGCACTCGTTTCAGCGAACTACTCCTACGACGCTTCTACCAACGGCTATGATAATCTTAAAACTTTATTTGGCAATCAAGTCACGAGTTATAATCTAGGCTCGAATGTGCAATCCATTGGAGAGAATGCCTTCAGAGGTTGTAGCGGCATGACTTCGGTATCCATGCCCTCGGCCTTGTCTTCGATTGGTGATAATGCGTTCCGTGATTGTAGCAACCTGTATTCGGTAGATCTTCCAGATTACTTGAATTCAGTGGGGGCCTATGCTTTTGCAGAATGCACAAGCTTGACATCGGTTTTCATACCCGATTATGTGTCATCCATAGGAAGGAGTGCTTTTTTTGGCTGCAGTAGCCTGACTTCGGTGACTATCCCCAGTAGTGTGACAGATTTGGGTGTCAGTTCCTTCGATGAATGCCCCAACATGACCTCAGTGACCATCAACAGCAACGCCATCATCTCTGCTACAACCTATGATCGTAATTTGAAAAGTTTTTTTGGTGACTTTAATAGGAGCTATACTTTGGGTCAAGGCGTGACTTCCATAGGTAATCATGCATTCTCTGGCTGTTATTGTATGACCTCGGTGATTATTCCTAGTACTTTGACTTCTATAGGAAGTTATGCATTCATCAATTGCAACAACCTGAGTTGGGTCAAAATCACTGATATGCAAGCTTGGTGTGCGATTGATTTTGCCAATGCCTACGCCAATCCCCTTTATTATGCCGACCATCTTTATCTTAACAACAATGAGGTCACTCATTTGTATATTCCCGTTAGCGTGTCTGCCATTGAAGATTATGCATTCATTGGGCTTACAGGCTTGCAATCGGTAACTATCCCAACAAGCGTGACCTCTATAGGTATTGATGCGTTCAAGGATTGTACCAACTTGACCTCGGTGACCATCAACAGTATCGCCATTGCCTCGACCAACTACACCAGAACGGACAACCTGAAATCCATTTTCGGTGACCAAGTCACAAGCTATACTTTTGGCAATTTAGTGACGGCTATTGGAGGGAATGCCTTATTTAACTGCGCGAATATGACTTCGGTGACTTTCCTCGGTCATGTAATGGACATTAGGGCTTTCGCCTTCAGTGGTTGCTCAGGCTTGACTCGGGTCAATGTCAGCGATTTGGCTGCATGGTGCCTGATTGATTTCGCCAGTCCTGGCACCAACCCGCTCTATTATTCCCATCACCTTTTTAACACATCGAATACGGAAATCACGCATTTGGCTATCCCTAGTTCCGTGAGTTCGATAGGTAAGAATGCCTTTACTGGTTGCACAGGCCTATTGTCGGTGACCATCCCCAATTCCGTGACTTCCATTGGAAGTGGCGCTTTCACTGGTTGCGATGGTTTGAATAGGGTCAACATCAGCGATTTGAAGGCTTGGTGCGAGATTGTCTTTGAAGATGGAACCGCCAATCCTCTTGCAAAAGCCCATCATCTCTATCTCAATAATGCCGAAATTACCCATTTGACCATCCCAAGCGATGTGACATCCATAGGGAAATATTCTTTCAGGGACTGCATAGGTCTGACCTCGGTGACCATCCACAATGCTGTCTCTTTCATTGGAACCAGCGCGTTCAGTGGCTGCACCGGCTTGACCGAGATGCATGTTGCCGCTTCAGTGCCTCCTACCGTTTCCAGCATCTACACATTTAATAATGTGCCTACGGCCATCCCCGTCTATGTGCCTTTGGGAAGCGTGCCATCCTATCAAGCGGCGCAATATTGGTCAAGGTTCACCAACTACAAGGGAGTTGCCTTCCCCGACGACCTCACGGTGACCGTGCCTTATGAACAAGAATTCTATCAAAGTTTCATCCCTGGCAAATGGACCTCCTATGAAGGACAACTGGTCTGGAATGGCTCGATAAACAAGTACACGGCTAACTTGTCGACGAACATCGATCATTGGTACTTCGGATTTGTCAATGGCGTCTTCCTCTCATCCCACGCCTGGGCCAACATCGGGAACACGAACCATGCCTTCTGGTTGGTGTCACCCATCATGCACCTCGATGGAGAGTACAACATGCTCAGCTTCGACATGGCCCTCACCCAAGCCTCAGGCTTCTTGACGCCAGTTACCCCTAACGCGCAAAACAACACGCGTATCTTTGCGCTCGTCTCGACCGACCACGGCTTGACGTGGACCAAACTCGAAGCATGGAAGCATGGGTTGGGAGGCTATACCGAAATTGAAAGCCTCACACCTCATGCCACCACATTCGAATACAACCTCGCGAGCTATGCCGACCAGGACATCATGGTGGGTTTCTACATGGAATGCACCAACGCCAATGATGCTGCCAACCGTGTGCATATCGACAACTTTAAGGTGGAGGGATATGATTTAACTATTCCGCCTACCATCACCAGCGTTGAAACTGATGGCCATTCGGCCACCGTCAGATGGGAACCGGCCAACCCATGGCAACAAGATTGGGATGTTTATTATGATGTCAATGGAAGTAGTTTGCCTGATCCATATAACAATCCTTCTTTCTTTACGATGGAATGGCTGAACAATTCAGGCCGATATTTCTTTGTCTCTGGTAACACCCATGAACAGGTCATCAATGGGCTGGAAGCCGCTTCATACTACCGTGTCTGGGTGCGTCATCGTGATCCGTTCTTTGGAACCGAAAGCAGTTGGACCCCAACCACATATTTCCAAACCACTTCGCTTTGCGCCCCGCCCAAGAACCCCCAAGTGGAGACCACGCAAACTAGCGCCACCATCACTTGGGAGCCTGGACAGCCCAACCAGAATAGTTGGTATATCTATGTCTATGGCTACCATGATGCGGAAGGAGAAGAACTTGGTAATCCTTCCTTTACGATGACAGACTTGACACCAGGCTCCGAATTTCAGGCCCAGATTAGCGGCTCTTGCACGGGAGGTGACGGTGGTAGTGAATCCATCTGGGTGGAGTTCTCAACCGATGACTACGACCATCTTACAGTGAACGAAGGTAACGAGACAAATGAAAATGTGGTTATTATGGGCGATTATTGCTGCATGTCCAACCCTATGTCACAGACACAATTTGTCATCCCGGCTGATATGCTGACTGATATGCAATACGGCACCATCAAAAAGTTGAGTTTCTATAGCGAATCAGATAGTGAAAGATGGGGTGATGCATCCTTCCAGATCTTTATGACGGAGGTTAACACATCTGACTTCGTAAATAAATGTGAGGCCAATACCGTCGATTTCGTGAATTGGAACTACATGACACAGTTTTATAATGGCACACTTAGCATTGAACACCATGTGATGACGATTACTCCTTCTTTCGGTGGCGGATTCTATTATACCAACGGCAACTTGGTGGTTGGAATCAGACAAAACCAAACAGGCAATTGTCATCAAGGCTTGGAATGGTATGGCGTGAACACCAATACCACGCAGGCCCTTTATAATACGCAACTTGCGGGCGTACAATGTGAAGAGTTCCTTCCCCAAGTTACTTTTGCATACGAGCCCGACCCTTACAAGCCGCCCACCGAGTTCATTGCCTATGCTCAAGGTAGTAACGAGGTCTTCTTCTTGTGGGAGCAGGTTGACGGAGCTATATCCTACGACATTGAGGTCTCATGGAGCCCCGATTTCGACGAAGCGGAAGACCAGCTTCTTAGCGATCTGCCAGACTATTTCTTCGTGTGGGATGACTACGAGTATCTTGAGCCGAATTCGTCTTACTATGCCCGCATTCGCTCGCATTTTGTGGTGAACGGCACTGACCACTTCAGTAGTTGGTCGGAGGGTGTGGAATTCACAACGTTGTCGCCATGCCCGGCTCCGACCAATCTCACCGTCGAAGTGATAGACAACCTCACCGTCGAGTTGGATTGGACCGAGAATGGCGATGCCACCGAATGGGGGATAGCCTATGCAGCAGCTGGCGAGAACGAACTGGGTTTTGCCACCTATCACCATCCCTATGTCTTGGGTGCGCCCTATCTCGAGCCTGGCAAAACCTATACTGTGCGGGTGCGGCCTATCTGCGAAGGCGAGGTGTTCGCTTGGAGCAATACTGTCACTTTCAATACTAACAACATCGTCTTTGAAGACCAAAACGTGAAGGCCCTCTGCGTGGCTTCGTCCACAGGTTGGGACACTAATGGCGATGGCGAGCTGAGCTTCTCTGAGGCTGCTGCGGTGACGACATTAGGCGAAGTGTTTAGGAACAAGACCAATATCACTTCGTTTGATGAGTTGCAGTATTTCACGGGTTTGACGAGTATCGCAGATTATGCATTTAATCGTTGTGTCAGTTTGACTTCCGTTGTCATACCTGTCGACGTAACCAATATAGGTGCAAATGCCTTCAGCTATTGCCCCAATCTTACCTCAGTCATCATCCCAGAAGGTTTAAAAACCATTGGCAATTATGCTTTCATGTACGACACTCATCTGATCGGTGTCGATTTCCCAGAAAGTCTAAAAACTATCGGTGCCCAATCGTTCGATAATTGCACCAGTTTGACCTACCTCTTTATCCCCGCTTCGGTAACCTATATTTCATACAGTACTTTCATAGGTTGTACGGGGCTGGAATATGTGAACGTTGCGCCTGGCAACACTGTTTTCGATTCTCGTGACGACTGCAACGCCATTATCGCGACAAGTACTAACCAATTGCGTGTAGGTTGCAAGACCACGATGATCCCCAATACGGTGACTTCCATCGGTACGCATGCATTCCGTGAAAATACAGCATTGACATCCATTGACTTGCCTGAAAGCATTACTGCAATCAATGACTATGCTTTCCTCCAATGTTCAGGATTGAACGCCATTACATTACCCTCATCCGTAGCTACGATAGGCAAGCGTGCGTTCAGGGATTGCACAGGCCTGCAATTCATCACCGTGGAAGCAGCCATTCCTCCTTCGATTTTCACAGGCGAAGACGATTCTTTCTATGGCGTTGACAAGGCCGTCCCCGTCTATGTTCCTTGCGCGTCCTTTGGGGATTATCAAAACTGCAATGGCTCGCCTTGGGGTGGCTTCACCAACATCGTTAGTGAGGGCTGCGTGCAGACGATTACCTTGAACGGAGGTTGGAACTGGTGGACTCCCACGCTTGAGATGGAATTGGGCGACATTGAAACGAACCTGGGCAACAGAGGCATTCTTATCCTCTCGCAAAACGAAGGCTTCGCACGCTATGAAAATGGTTGGAACGGCACGCTGAGTGAGGTTGGACTAGGGAAGATGTACAAGATTCAACTCACGGCAGGCGATCCTGTGTTTTTCGAAGTTGAAGGCGGTTTGTCGTCAGGCACCACCGTTACTATTGAGCCTGGCTTCAACTGGATTGGCTACACAGGTCCGGCTGGCCTCAGCATCGCCGAGGCATTGGGAAGCTTCGTGCCAAACGATGGAGACGAGATTATCGACGAAAACGGCAATTCGGTCTATTACGACGGCGAGAACTGGGAGGGTAACTTTACGAGTCTCAACCCTGGCAAGGGGTATCTCTACCATTCGGTAGCCAACGAGACGAAGACGATAACGTTTTAATAGATAGTTGTTTCAACAAAAAGGCCGCTTGCAGGCGGCCTTTTTTCGTTTATCTCAGTTCCAACAAACAGACATTCTCTACATGCTGTGTGTGCGGGAACATGTCGACGGGCTGCACCGCCATCACCTTGTAGGCCGTGTCAAGCAACTGCAGGTCGCGGGCCTGTGTGGCGGGGTTGCAACTGACGTAGACGATCTTCTTGGCGCGGATCTTCAGCAGCTGTTCCACCACCTTCTCGGCCATGCCCGCACGGGGCGGGTCGGTGACGATGATGTCGGGACGGCCGTTGCTGGCGATGAAGTCGTCGGTGAACACCTTGGCCATGTCGCCGGCATAGAAGGTGCAGTTCTTGATGCCGTTGATATCGGCGTTGACCTTGGCATCGTCGATGGCGGCCTGCACGTATTCGATGCCGACCACTTTGTTCACGAACCTTGAGAAATACTGGGCGATGGTGCCCGTGCCCGTGTAGAGGTCGTACATTAGCTCGTCGCCCTGCACATCGGCGAGGTCGAAGGCGGTCTTGTAGAGTCGCTCGGCTTGGTAGACGTTGGTCTGGAAGAACGACACCGGTCCGATGCGGAACTTCAGGTCGTCGAATCCCGGCCGCGGCGATTTCATGGTCTCGATGAGGTAAGGCTCGCCCTTGAGGCACTCGAACGGCAGGTCGTTGATGATGTCGTTCAGCTTCGGGTTGATGACCAGGAGCAGCGACACGATCTGAGGGAAGGCCATCTCCAAGGCGGGGATGAGCTCGTGACGTATCACCTCGTTCTCCTCACTGATGACGAGGATGACCATGAACTCGCCTTTCGAGTTACAGCGGACGACGAGGTTGCGCATCAGGCCCTCGTGGGCGCGGAAGTTATAATAGGGGAGGTGGCGTTCCATCGTGAAGCGACGGACGAACAAACGAATGTCGTTCGACGGGTCGGCCTGCAGATGGCATTGCTCGATGTCGACAACGCGGTCGAAGAGCTGGGGCAGGTGGAAGCCGAGGCCCTTGCAGGCGTCTTCGTCGTGGGTGCCTGTGGGCGCGCCGTCGGTGAGCCACTTGCGGTTCGAGAAGGTGTATTCCAGCTTGTTGCGGTATTGGAATTGCTTTTCGCAGCCAAGGATGGGCCGTATCTCGGGGTATTCTATCTTGCCGATGCGGTCGAAGTTGTCCTTCACCTGCTTCTGCTTGTAGTAGGTCTGCCACTCATAGGCCATGTGCTGCCACTTGCAGCCGCCGCAGAGGCCGAAGTGCTGGCATACGGGTTCCACGCGCTTGTCCGACAGTTTCTTGAAGTTCAGGATCTTGCCTTCGAAGAAATTCTTCTTGCGCTTGTATACCTCGATGTCGACCACGTCGCCGGGCACGCCAAAGGGGATGAAGACCACGCGCCCTTCGGGCTTGGCCACCGACATGCCTTCGGCTCCAGCGTCGATGATTTCAACGTCTTCGATGTATTCGGGTTCTCGTTTTATTTTGCTTCTAACCATTTTTTATTTGTTTATTGCCTATGGCCATAGGCTATTGGCCACTAAATATCTCCCAGGTTTTCTTCGCCTGTTCCTCAAACATCTGCATGCCGTTATACACCTTGGCGCCCCAGGTCTTGCCCAATTCCATGAAGGAGGTTTCTTTTGGGTTGTAGATCAGGTCGATGAGGACGTGTTTGTTGCTCAAGGCTTGGTAGTGTAGGTCGGGGAAGTCTTCGGTCCGTGGTGCCATGCCCAAGGGCGTCGTGTTGATGATGAGCAGGCTCTGCCTTATGATCTCGTCGGTCAGGGTGTCGTAGGTGTAGCCGCCTCTCTCAGCGCTGCGGCTGACGGTGGAATATGGGATGCCTTTCTGCCTCAGCACATACTGCACCGCTTTGGAGGCGCCTCCTGTGCCTAAAACCAGCGCATGCCCAATAGCCTTGCCGTTGATGGCGCGGTTGAGCAGCTGCTCGAAGCCGTAGACGTCGGTGTTGAAGCCTTTCAGTTTGCCTGCTGTGATCTTCACCACGTTGACGGCGCCGACTTCCTTAGCCATGTCATCGATCTCGTCAAGCAAAGGGATAATGGCTTCTTTGTAGGGTATGGTCACGTTGAACCCGCATAGGTCAGGGTAGGTGGCCATCACCTCGTGGATTTCATCCACCGACTTGAGGTCGAAGTGCTGGTAAACGCAGTCCAAGCCCTCGTATTCGAATTTCGCGTTGAAGAGGTGGCGCGACTGCGAGTGTTTTAAGGGATGTCCAATAAGTCCGTAGCGTTGCATGGCTTGTCTTTATTTGATTCCGAAAATTGCTCCAAATCCCAAGGTGCACACCACGCCGACGATGACACTGGCCAGCACCACGCCGCCGATGACAGCGAGTACGCTCTTCTTGAAGTCCATGTCGAGGAAGCTGGCGGCAAGGGTGCCCGTCCAGGCCCCTGTGCCGGGCAAGGGGATGCCGACGAAGAGCAGCAAGGCCCAATACAGTCCGCGACCCGCCTTGGCCTGTAGTTTTTGACCGCCTTTCTCGCCTTTCTCGAGGCACCAGTTGCAGAATCTATTGAACCAACGTACGTTGACGTTCTTGCCCCATTCCAGCACCTTGCGGGCAAAGAAATAGATGAAAGGCACGGGCAGCATGTTGCCGATGGCGATGATGATATACGACCAAAGCAGGCTGAAGTCGGGGTTGGCGGTGTGGATGCCATAGGCTACGGGCAATGCGCCGCGCAACTCGATCAGCGGTACCATGGCGATGAGGAAGATGTATATGTAGTTCTTCATGAGGTTGGGGTGTCGGGAAGGTTTTCTTGGCTTTTCTTGTGCTCGGCAATCAGCTCAAGGATCTCTGTGTCGTTGGCCAGCAGCTCGCGGTCAAACTCGATGAAGTCGGCATAGCCCTCGAAGTCGGCTACGAGTGCCCGCTCTAAGGCTTCCAATCCATCTTGACGGCTGCCTTTGACAAAGAAGGCATAAGCCAAAAGATAGAGCAGCGACGGGTCGTTGTCGGTTTGCAGCAGTCCGAAGTTGATGGTGTTGATGGCCTCGTCGATTTTGTCCTGCTCGCCATAGAGGTCGGCAATATAATAATAGGCGTCGGCGTCGTTGGGAGTCTGCTCCTGTATCTTGCGCAGGTATTCCATGGCCTTGTCGAAGTCATTCAGCTTGCGGTAGTCGGCCGCGATGGAGTAGAGGTGGTCAGTCTCCCATGGCTCCAGCTGATAGGCTTTCTCGAAGAAACGGATGGCTTTGTTACTATAACCGCGGTCGCTGTACACATAACCGAGTCCGGCATAGCCGGCCCCTATCATCGGGTTGATCTCGAGGGCTTTGTGGAAATGCTCTTCGGCAGTCTGCAAGTCGTTGATGCGATAATAACAGTCGCCGATGGTGGTGTGTATCATGGAGGTCTCGATGCCGTTGCGCAGGGCTTCCTCAAGGGTGTCGATGGCTTCCTTGTAGCGTCCGAGGTCGTAATAGATGTCGGCCAGATGCATGTTGGTCCATAGGTCTTGCGGGTCGATGGACAGGGCGAACTCATACGGGTCGATGGAGTCTTCGTATTGTCCCATCATGCGATAGACGTCGCCGATGTTGGTCCAGGCCTTGCTGTTGTATGGGTCTTTGTCGACCAGACGTTGGAAATAGGCGATGGCTTCTTCTTTTCGTCCCGCGCTGAGGTAACAGCAGCGGATCTCGTGGTAGATGGTGTCGATCTCGTCAGTGTAAGGCAACGCCTTGTTGTAGAACTCCAGGGCGAGGTCGTATTTCTGCATGCGCTGATACTCGTAGGCTATGGCGTTGTAGAGGTCGTATTTCTCGTCCTCGTCGAAGTAAGGAAGGGCGCTGAAGTAGTTTTCCAGGGCTTCTTTCGATTTGCCCAAGGCGGCCAGGCAGGAGCCTAGGGTGAGGAAATAGTCGGGGTCGTCGTCCTCGTCGCGCTCCACGTGTTGCATGATGTCGAAGGCGCGTTGGGCGTCGTTTTCGAGCAGGTATTGGCGTGCATACTTGATTTTCAGCATGTTGCTTTCAGGGTGCTGCTCGAGGGCCATCTCCACCGCTTGACGCGAATGCCGCAGGTCGTTGTGCTGCGTGTAGTGGTCGATGATGAATTCAAACTCTTCGCTGTCGAAATATGACGAATTGTTTTGCTTCAGCATGTCCTCATACCGCTCCAACGCCGCCTGTCGGTCTTGCTCCTCTTCGTAATAATCGTCAATGTCTTCGTCGTCAAACATAGCCTGTCGGAAATTTGGTGCAAAAATAATAAAAATCGGGAAAGTTTAATTGGTTTTTTTACATACCTTTGCAAACAGAAATCTATAATAATAAAGAATATGACTATCAATGAATTAGAAAGAATCGCGACTCAGGTGCGCCGCGACATCATTCGTATGGTGCATGGCTGCCAGTCGGGTCACCCGGGCGGTTCGTTGGGCGCAACTGACATTGTCACAGCGCTTTATTTCGATCAGATGCAGATCGACCCCGCCAATTTCCGTATGGACGGCAACGGCGAGGATATGTTTTTCCTCTCCAACGGCCATATCAGCCCGATGTTCTACAGCATCTTAGCCCGTCGAGGCTATTTCCCCGTCAGCGAGTTGGCTACCTTCCGTCGCCTCGGCACCCGTCTTCAAGGTCATCCTACCACGGCTGAAGGCCTGCCTGGCGTCCGCATCGCCTCTGGCTCGCTAGGCCAAGGGCTCTCTGTCGCTGTTGGCGCCGCCCAGGCTAAGCGCCTCAATGGCGACAAGCACCTCGTCTTCGTCCTCATGGGTGATGGCGAGCAGGAGGAAGGCCAAATTTGGGAAGCTGCCATGTATGCCCCTGCCAAGGGTGTCGACAACCTCGTTGCCATCGTCGACTACAACAAGAAACAGATCGATGGCTCCACCGACGACGTGCTTAACCTCGGTGACCTTCGTGCCAAATACGAAGCCTTCGGCTGGAACGTGCTCGAGATGAGCGGCAACAACATGCAGGCCGTGGTGAACACCCTGCAGTTCGCCCGCGAGAACGCTTTCCAAGGCAAGCCTCAGCTCATCTTCGCCCACACCGAGATGGGCATGGGTGTCGATTTCATGATGGGCACCCACAAATGGCACGGCTCGGCACCTAACGACGAACAAGCCGCCAATGCATTGTCACAATTAACCGAAACTTTAGGAGATTATTGATATGGACTTTACGATACAGAACAACAAAGATACTAGATCGGGATTCGGTGAAGGCCTGCTCGAGGCAGGTCGCCGCAACCCCAAGGTGGTGGCTTTCTGTGCCGACCTCACCGGCTCATTGAAGATGGGCGACTTCGCCAAGGAGTTCCCTGAGCGTTTCTTCCAGACAGGCATCGCCGAGGCCAATATGATCAACATGGCGGCTGGCATGGCTTTGAGCGGCTTCGTGCCGTTCACGGGCACCTTCGCGGCCTTCTCGACGGGACGTGTCTACGACCAGATCCGTCAGAGCGTGGCCTATTCCAACAAAAATGTGAAGATTGCGGCATCGCATGCCGGTGTCACCCTCGGCGAAGATGGTGCCACGCACCAGATCCTCGAAGACATCGGTCTAATGAAGATGCTGCCCAACATGACCGTTATCGTGCCTTGCGACTTCAACCAGACCAAGAATGCCACCATAGCCGCCGCCGAATACGACGGTCCCGTGTACCTGCGTTTCGGTCGCCCGAAAGTGCCGAACTTCACCCCGGTGGACGAGAAGTTCGTCATCGGCAAGGCCCAGATGCTGCAGGAAGGCAAGGATGTGACCATATTCGCTTGTGGTCACCTTGTTTGGAAGGCCGTGTTAGCCCTTCCTATCTTGAAGATGATGGGCATCGACGCGGAATTGATTAACATCCATACCATCAAGCCGTTGGATGTGGAGGCCGTGCTGAAATCGGTGAAGAAGACCCGTTGTGTGGTCACCGCCGAAGAACATCAGCGTAATGGAGGCCTTGGCGACAGCATCGCACAGGTGTTGGCCATGAACGATCCTTGCCCGATGGAGATGGTGGCTGTCAACGATGTGTTCGGCCAAAGCGGCACCCCCGATGAGCTGCTGAAGGCCTATCATCTCGACACGCCCGACATCGTGGAGGCGGTGAAAAAAGTTGTTGCCCGCAAACAATAAAGGACAAGAATGAACGATTTAATAACGTAATATAGATTCCCTTCGGGAATGGTGGCTTGTTTCTTAGGTACCACGCGGCGGTTTGTGACCGTTACTTGCCGTGAATTGGAATAGGCCGCCGCTGGGCGCTTTTTGTTGCCCTCCATTCCCGAAGGGAATCTCAACAAGTAAATTACAATCTGAGTATGAAAAAACTAACTTATCTATCCCTACTTGCCCTCGTCATGATTGGCATGATGACGGCATGCAACAAGAAACAAAAAGAAGAAGAACAGCCTAAAGCCATGAACGTCATCTATATGATAGGCGACGGCATGGCCTTGCCTCAGGTGTATGCAGCCATGCTCGCCACAGGCGAGGAGATGTCCTTCGAACAATTCCCATACATTGGCGTGGTTGATACACACTCCGCCAGCAACGAGATCACTGATTCGGCTGCAGGTGGAACGGCTTTGGCCAGCGACCATAAGACCAATAATGCCATGCTGGGCATGAATCCCGATACCATTCCGGTGAAGACGGTGCTTGAGGCATTGCATGAACAAGGCAAGGAGACAGGCATCGTTGTGACGAGTTATGTCACGCATGCCACGCCTGCCGCATTTTATGCCGAAGTGCCGCATCGTCGTCAGTATGAGGACATCGCTATGCAATTGGCGGAATCCGACAACATCAACCTGATTATCGGTGGTGGCCGTAAGCACTTCAACCAACGCAATGACAGCCTCAACCTCATCGAGAAGATGGAGAACGAGCTGGGCTGGAAGGTGTATGACACCTTGGACAACATTGACTATGGCTGCAAGAAATACGCTGTTATTGCCGATGACGGTCACATGCCTACAGCGGCCGATCGTGGCGATTTCCTGCCCCGTGCCGTGAAAACGGCCTTGAAGACCCTTGACGACGCCGAGAAGGGGTTCTTCCTTATGGTGGAAGGCTCGCAGATCGACTTCGCCTGCCATGGCCACGACTCCACTTGGATGATAGACGAGATGATGGATTTCAACTATGCTGTTCAGGTGGCCCTCGACTACGCCAAAGAGAAAGGCAATACGCTTGTCGTCGTCACCGCCGACCATGAGACGGGCGGCCTTACCTTGCCCGACCCCCAAGGCAAATACACCAATGTCGTGTTCAACTATTCGACGGGTAGCCATACCTGCTTGCCCGTATTGGTCTATGCCTATGGCCCTGGCGCCGAGCAATTCACGGGTTGGATGCAGAATAGAAACTTGAAAGCCAAGATAATGAACGCTTGCGGCTTGGAGAATGTCACCGACAGCCTTGTGGAGAAAGACGGTGGCAAACACTTCAAGGCCGTCAAGGTGAACCTTGATTCGAACCGTAACAACTGATTGCTGACCCAATGAAACTCTCTGTCGTCATCGTCAACTACAACGTCGAGTATTTCCTCGAGCAATGCCTCTACTCGGTACGTCGCGCCATGCAAGGCATCGAGGGGGAGGTGTTTGTCGTCGACAACAATTCCGTCGACGGCTCGTTGAGGATGTTGGCGCAGAAGTTTCCCGAGGTGAAGGTCATTGCCAATAAGGAGAACGTGGGCTTCAGCCGTGCCAACAACCAAGCCATCCGAATGTCGACAGGCGAGTATGTGCTGCTCCTCAACCCCGACACGGTGGTGGAGGATGACACTTTCTCGAAATGCCTCGCCTTCATGGACAGCCATCCCGATGCGGGTGGTCTCGGCGTGAAGATGGTGGACGGCAAGGGACAGTTCCTTCCCGAATCGAAGCGCGGTCTGCCAACGCCTGCGACGGCATTCTACAAGATGTTTGGCCTCTGCAAGCTCTTCCCACACAGCAAGCGCTTTGCACGGTATTACATGGGCCATCTCTCTGATGACGAGACCAACGAAGTTGAAATCTTGGCTGGTGCCTTTATGTTGATGCGTAAGGAAACGCTCGACAAGGTGGGCCTCTTGGATGAGACCTTCTTCATGTATGGCGAGGACATCGACCTGTCATACCGCATCACCCAGGGGGGATACAAAAACTATTACTTCCCTGAGACGCGCATCATCCACTACAAGGGCGAGAGCACGAAGAAGACTAGCGTCAACTACGTGTTTGTCTTCTATCGTGCCATGGAAATCTTTGCCAAGAAGCATTTCGGCAACTCCTGGGCTAAGTCGTTTTCCTTCCTTATTAATATGGCCATTTATATCAAGGCTTTCTTCGCCTTGGTGTCGCAGTTCTTCCACAAGGCGGCCGAGCCTTTCCTGGATGCTGTGTTGGGTTATGGAGGTTTGGCGGCCATCAGTTATTTCTGGGGACATGGCACCATCTATAGCGGGGCGGGGAGTTATCCCACGCTCTTGTTCGCTGCCGTGTTGCCAGCTTATATCTTGATTTGGCTTGCCTGTACCTATTTCGCGGGAGGCTACGACAAACCCTATAACATCGGCAAGGCTATCTTGGGCGTGGCCTTCGGTAGTGCCGTCATTTTGGTGCTCTATGCTTTGTTGCCCGAGAGCCTGCGTTTCTCTCGCGCTTTGATCCTCTTCGGTATGTTGTGGCTGGCCTTGGAGATGAGCCTCACACGTTTTGTCGGCATTCTGTTGGGCAACGAGAACTTCCAGTCGAAGAAGACGGAAAAGAAACGCTTCCTCGTCATCGGCAGTCCTGAGGAAACGCAAAGGGTCAACTCCATTTTGGAGAGCACCTCCATCAAACCTGATTTCATCGGTTTGGTGAGTTCGGAGACGCAAGGCGAGGCTCCTGAAGGCTTCATCGGCAACCTCTCGCAGGTGCCCGATATCATCGAGATTTACAAGATCACGGAAGTCATCTTCTGCTCCAAGGATGTGCCGCATCAGGTCATCATCGACAAGATGGTGGACTGGCATGCCACCAATGTGGATTACAAGATTGCGCCCGAGGACAGTCTGTCCATCATCGGCAGCAATAGCATCAACACCCGTGGTGACCTATACACTGTCGATATCAAAGCCATCGATACGGTGGCCAACCGCCGCAACAAACGCCTCTTCGACGTGGTGATGAGCCTGTTCAGCATCATCTTCTGGCTACCTCTGGCCTTGGTGGTGAAACAGCCCGTTCGATTCTTGAAAAATGCAGTGTTGGTCCTGCTCGGTCGTCGTACTTGGGTGGGCTATTGCTCGCCTGCCGATGAGGCGCAGAAGTTGCCCAAGATTCGCAAGGGCATCTACAACCCCGCCTCCTTTATGGAGAAAGAGGTCGAAGCCGATGTCCTCAACCAGATGAATCTGCTTTATGCCCGCGACTACACGGTTTGGAAAGACGCCGAGATTTTCTTTAAGTCGGTGGCGATGAAATAAAAAAAGAGACGCATTGCGTCTCTTTTTTGTTGGTTTCTTTCTTTGCGGTTATTCCGCGTGTTTGTATCCTTTTACCTTGTCCCAGTCACCACGGGTGAAGTCGGGCATCTGTACTGGCATTCCGCCGTTGGCAATGGAGGCTGCGGTCAGTTCACCGAGGCATGACCATTCGGCGGCATCGTAGACGTCTTGGTCGAGCGGCAAACCGTGATGCAGACAATAGATTAAGCGGTAGTCCATGACGAAGTCCATGCCGCCGTGACCACCGACCTCTTTGGCTTTTTCTTCAATCTCCACGGCGATGGGGTGGAGGTATTCCTTCATGATCTTGTCGCGCACATCGGCAGGGACGAAGCCGTGCGGGTCGAGGTGTTGGCCTTCGGCAAGGAAACCGGCGGGGAGTTTGTCCTCGAGGACGGTGAATCCTGCCGTCGGGTATTTGTTGGCGAAGCCTTCCGTGCCCGTGAGTTGATACAGACGGTTGTAGGGACGATAGGTGTAGACGTCATGCTCGATGAGCAGGGTCTTGCCTTTCTCGGTTTGGATCATCGTGGTGGTCATGTCGCCATTGGCGAAGTCGTCGACATTCATCATCTCCTTGGCGACTTTTTTGCCGTTGTAAGAAGGTGTGCTCATGGAGACCAGGGTCTTCATGCGGTCGCCGCGGTGTATGTTGAAGGCTTGGCAGAGGGGTCCGAGGCCGTGGGTGGGATAGACATCGCCCGCATGGTTCTGGTTGAACTCAAGGCGCCAGTTCTCGTAGTATTCGTGCCAGAATGGCTCCAGGTTGTGGATGTAAGCACCTTCACCATGGATGAGCTCGCCGAGCATGCCTTGCTGGGCCATGTTGAGGGCGGTGAGTTCGAAGAAGTCGTAGCAGCAGTTCTCGAGCATCATGCAGTGGCGTTGGGTCTGTTCGGCCACGTCGACGAGTTGCCAGCACTCTTCGATGGAGGTGGCGGCAGGCACTTCAACGGCTACGTGTTTTCCGTGTTGCATGGCGTAGACGGCCATGGGGACGTGGGTCTTCCAGTCGGTGCAGATGTAGACGAGGTCGATGTCGTCGCGCTCACACAGTTCTTTCCATGCCTCACGACCAGTGTAGGCTTCGGCGCTGGGAAGTCCCTTGGCCTCAAGGATATTGGTTTGCACGGCTTCCACGCGGTCGGGCTCGATGTCGCATAGGGCGACGACAGTCACGCCGTCAATATAGGTCATGCGGTCGACGGCATCAGGACCGCGCATGCCGAGGCCGATGAAGCCGATACGTACATTCTCGATGGGGTCGACAGTGAACTGAAGGACGCTTTTCTGTCCTTCGATGCGTTGTGGCTCGTCGAAAACGATGGTGTTGTCAACGATGCGATAGTTGCCCTTGCGGACCTCTGTCGTTTCTTTCTTGTCGTTGCAAGAGGTGACCATGGTCAACAGGACCAGGCCGAGGATGAAGTGTAAAACCTTGTTTTTCATACGATGTGGATTGATTTTGCGGGCAAAAATATGAATTTGTCCGTAAAAACTCCTATCTTCGCCAAAAAATTCCACCCATGAACGAACTTTTTGCCATAGCGGGTCATTTCATCGATCCGAACACCATCGAAGACATTACACCTTTGGGCAACGGCCTCATCAACGACACCTATAAGATTATGGTCAAAGGCGAGGCCAAACCGAAATACGTCCTGCAACGCATCAATAACGCTGTTTTCACTGATGTGGACATGCTCCAAAACAACATCGAGGCCGTGACCAATCATATTCGGAAAAAGTATGAAAGTCAAGGTATGGCTGACATCAATCGCAGGGTTTTGCACTTTTTGAAAGCCGATACGGGGAAGACCTACATCTTGGAAAACGATAAATACTGGCGTGTGATGGATTTCATTGCCGACAGCTACACCTACGAGGCCGTTACACCGGAGTATGCCTACTATGCGGGCCGTTCCTTCGGTGACTTTGAGTCGCTGCTGACGGATTTGGAGGCGCCGATAGGGGAGATCATCCCTGATTTCCATAACATCGAGTTTCGTTTGAAACAGCTGGATGAAGCCATTGCAGAGGATAAGGTGGGGCGTATGAACGACCCTGAAGTGCAGGCTTATGTGGACAAAATCAAGGCGGTGGCAGATGAGATGTGCTTGGGTGAGCGGCTCTATCGAGAGGGCAAATTGCCGAAACGCATCTGCCATTGCGACACCAAGGTGAACAACATGCTTTTCGACAAAGATGGCAATGTCTTGTGCATCATTGATTTGGATACCATCATGCCGAGTTTTGTCTTCTCTGACTTCGGCGACTTCCTGCGTTCGGCGGCCAACACGGGTGCCGAGGATGACCCCGATTTGGACCACATCCATTTCAACATGGAGGTCTTCAAGGCCTTTGCGAAAGGCTATCTGGAAGGCACCAAGTCATTTCTGTTGCCGATAGAGAAAGAGAACCTGCCATACGCGGCAACGCTGTTCCCTTACATGCAGGCGGTGCGTTTCTTTGCGGATTACATCAACGGCGACACCTATTATAAGATAAGGTATCCCGAACACAACATGGTGCGCACGCGGGCACAATGGAAATTGTATGAAGAGGCGGTAAAATGCCTGCCCGAAATGAAACAAATGTTGGTTCCGTAGAGACGTACGGCCGTACGTCTCTACAACACCAACGTGATTTGTTTCGCCTGTGTTTTTCTGCATTTTTTTTCTTGATTCAGAAAAAATGGGAATTTTTCCCATTTCCATCCTTATTTTTCGCTATATTTTTGCTGCGTGGAATTGTGTATAATTAACGAATTAAATAAATGACATTATGAAACGCAAACATTTACTATTAACATTGCTTCTGGCTTTATTCTTGCCTTGGGCAGCAATGGCACAGACACAGGCTGTGCTTTTCTCCGACGATTTCGAAGGCTCCTCTTGCGAATGGAATCTGATTGACGGCACTCAACCCAACCAATGGGCTTGGGGCACGGCCATCAACAACGGCGGCACCCATGCCCTTTATATCTCCAACGATGGCGGAGGATCCAATGCCTATACCAATTCTTTGTATAGCATTGTGTATGCCACCAGGCACATCGCATTCGGAACGGGCGAATACACTATTGAATACGACTGGAAGGCTTATGGGGAAAGCAATTATGACTACCTCAGGGCTTGGCTTGCTCCTGGAAGCACCCAACTGATCGCAGGACAGCTTCCCAATGGCAATGGGGCGAGTGGTATATCCTCTTACATTAATACGACTCCCGAAGGATGGGTGCCTTTGGATGGCGGTGGTAAACTGAACTTGTCGGACGCATGGCAAAGTCAGAGCAGCACAGTTAACGTTGAAGCAGGCAATTATATGCTCGTCTTCATGTGGGCCAACGACGGCAGTGTGGGCACAAATCCTCCTGCGGCCATCGATAATGTGAGCATCGTGTCGAATTGCGCAATAATCCCCACAGCCAGTCTTCCTTATGTTGAGGACTTCGACAGCTACCCGTATTATTCGGCCAACGACCTGCCTATCTGTTGGAGCTACATTAATACTAGCACTGGCAGTCACACCTACCCACAAATGGAAAGTGGTTCTTCTCATAATTCATCCGCGAACGCATTATCGCTTTATTCCTATTCCTACTGCAATGAAAGCACAATCTTTGTGAATGACCCACAGCCGCAATATGCCATACTACCTGAAATTCAAGATGTGAGCAGGCTGAAAATGACCCTCTGGGCAAGAGCCAGGAGTATGGATAACAGTGCAACTGTTACCTACGATGCTACCTTCAAAGTAGGAGTCATGACCGACCCGACCGATGCCAGCACCTTTGTGCAAATAGGAGACCCGATCACACCTCAAAGCACAACGTATGAACAATATACCATCAGCTTCGACAATTACACAGGCAATGGCACATACATTGCCATCATGATAGATGCCGCCTCGACTATAAGCGATCAACCCCAAGCAAGTCATGATTATCACCGTTGGGTCTGTATCGACGACATCACCGTGGATCTGAATTGCTACGCGCCCACTGGCCTGGCTGCCAGCAACATCACTTTCACCTCAGCCGACCTCAGCTGGACAGGCTCGCCTGCGGATGAAAGCTACACGGTGAGATACAGGACTGCACCAGTATATGGCACACCTGCTTTCTCCGAAGGCTTCGAGAACGGCCTCGACTATTGGGAGTTCCATAGTGGAAATGAGATTAATGGCCTCAATGGGGATGAAGGCGTACATGCAGGAATCAGTGATTACACAGCTCATTCCCGAAGGTATAGCTTCCGTTTCTCGTCGTTCCGTCCAATCGGAGAAGGCGAGACGAAACAGCAATCCCTTTATTCGCCTGTATTTAGCTTGGATGCACCGAACGTCTTTAGCTTCTATTGCCGGAACCAAATGCCCGATGACAACGGTTATGAGGTATTGAGGATTGATTATAGAAGTACTGATGAAACTATACATACCTTAGCAACTATATATCCCAGTTTTGAATGGCAGCGCTACTCATTTGAAATCCCAGCCGATGCAAAACAAGTGCGCTTCGAGTATCTCGATGGGATGAGGTTCGTCTATATTGACGACATCACCGTTTCGAAAATGGTTGCGTCTTATGGCGAGTGGCAATACGTCAATGATATTGCTGTCACGAGCACCACGCTCAGCGGCCTTACCTTGGGCACCGAGTATGAGGCACAGGTGAAGAGCGACTGCTCCGACGAGTGGAGCCAAGCGGTCTCGTTCGTCACGCAGGGTTGCACCTATCCCGTGCCTTCCACTTGGGACTTTGACGATGTTGACGCAGGCCAAATGCCTCAGTGCTGGAGCCGCATAGGGGTGAATTCAACCTGGCCAAAGGTCATGTCTTATTATACTTATTCGGGAAGTCGAGATTTGGAATTCTATCATGCAAGCGCAGATCAAACCACCCAGATCGCAGTCATGCCAGCCTTTGATGCTGACCTCAACACACTGATGGTGGAGTTTTATGGCAAACAGACCTACGGCGATGAACCTGCATGGATAGAAGTGGGTTATGTGACCGATCAGAACGACGCCGAATCGTTCCATTGGACGAAAAGTTTTTACATGACTGACACGTATGATAAATACACGGCTTTCTTCAACAACGCGCCCACTGATGGCTATATTGCCTTCAAAACCACCTACCTCAATCAGCAGTTTGCCATCGTCGTTGACGATGTGTCCGTGAAGGAACTCGAGTGCGAGGCTGTCACCAACCTTCAAGTCACCGAAATGGGTTCAAATTACATTACCTTGAACTGGGATGGACAAGACGATGCGGACTTCTACATCTACTATACCAACCTAACGACTCAAGAAAGATTGCGTACGCCAGGAACCGTTCGGCCTCCTTATACTCTTGAAGGTCTTTCCTCAAATACGTCCTACCAAATTGAAGTGACTGCCGAATGCAACGTTGTGAACTCCAATCCCGCCGACCCGAATCTGGTGGCCACGTTGCAAGTCACCACACAGCCCTGCACAGCCCCCACCAACTTGGCCGTGAGCAACGTCACCGCTGCCACCGCCGACCTCAGCTGGACAAGCTCGCCTAGTGCAGATAGCTACAGGGTGGCTTATCGAACGGCTGCCGTAGGCGGAGACACTCCTCTTGTAGAACAAGGTTTCGAGAACGGCATGGACGGATGGCTTATTGGCCAACAATTGTACAATAATCCGACCTGTGCTGGGATTGCCGCAGAAGCAAAACGTAGCGGAGACTATGGCTTCAAGTTGGCGGCTTGCGAAGGAACATACCAAGCGGGACAACCCTCAGATGCATTGTTGTTTACAACGCCAGAAGACTTTGATCAACCTACCGTATTGAAGTTCTACTATAAGAAAGGCACGGCATCATCCTCGGCGTATTTGGTCTTTTTGTATTACACTGAACAACATGGTAATCAACCGCAGTATCTTATACCCACCGATAACTGGCAGTCGTACACGGTGGAGTTGCCTGACGATGTGTATGGGATTGAAATCGATTATGTTCCCACAGATGAAGCTCCCAGTGCGTCTGTCTATATCGACGACATCACCTTCACACCTTTGGCACAGGCTGAGGGCGAGTGGCAATACGTCGAAAACATTGAAATCACGAGCCACACCCTCACCGACCTTACTGTGAACACCGAATACGAGGCTAAAGTGCTGAGCGACTGCACTACTCCTGACCTTTGGACGCTTTTGTTGCATCCATCCGTCTTTTTCACCACGACCATGGGTTGCACTTACCCCTTGCCTTACACTTGGGACTTTGATGATGATGCCCCTGGGACGTTGCCCTTGTGTTGGACGCGCTTGGGTACAAGTTCTAGTTCTGTTTATCCTCAAATTCAACAAATTATTTATCACTCACCATACCACGCTTTGGAATTCTGGAAGGACAAACAAGATGCTACCAACGAAATAGCAGTGCTACCAGCATTCGTAACCGATCTCAACACGTTGCGTGTGGCTTTCTATGGCAAATTGCAGTATGGGTCGGCTGGCAGCGTTAATATAGGTTATGTGACCGATTTGACAGACGCCAGCACGTTTATCAATGTGAAAACCATTTCGATGACTCGAGAGTTCGAAAAATATATAGTTTCTTTCGCCGAAGCTGACGCTGAAGGCTATATCGCTTTCCAAGTCCTTTACGGCGCCGAGGCTGTCGCTATCGAAATAGATGATGTAACCGTGGATGAAATCCCAAGTTGCGAAGAACCTTATAGTCTCACATTGAATAGCATTAGCAATAATGGAGCTATCTTCACTTGGGAAAAAATGGCTACCGGAACACAGGTCATTACATATAGATATGTTTGCGTTGAGGCCGGCCAAAACCCCGACTGGACCAATGCTTCTATTTCATTGGATAATGGAAATGATGAAAACCCGCCAGTCGCACAGGTCACTGGTCTCAATCCGGTCACCGAATACGACTTCTACGTGCGTAGGGAATGCGGAAACGGCGATTACAGCGCGGCTGAAATCTGGAGATTCGTCACCACACACAATCCCGTCGTCATTTCTTCGTCATCAGGGTTCACTGACGACTTTGAAAGCGGCAATGGATGGATGTTCGTGAATGGAGCGATTACCAACGCTTGGGTGTATGGCTCTGCTGCCCACAATGGTGCAGGCTCCCACGCGCTCTACATCTCCAACGATGGCAACACTTGGGCTTACAATAACATCAATGCCGCCATGGTTTATGCCACCAAGCTCTTCACTTTCGAAGAAACTGGGAACTACAACTTCACGTTTGACTGGCAAGCCAACGGTGAAAGCTCCTATGACTATCTGAGAGTGGCTTTGGTGCCTTCCACTACGATGCTCACTGCTGGCACGGTGACTCCTAATGGATTCACCACTACAGTACTGCCTGATGGCTGGATCGCTTTGGACGGTGGCTCGAAACTCAATCAGAAAACAACGTGGGAAACTTCAAGTCACGACATTACTGTTGAAGCTGGCACCTACATCATGGTGTTTGCTTGGCGTAACGATGGCAGCCAGGGCAACCCATATCCTGCAGCTGTCGACAATGTGAGTATCCAATACCGTTCGTCTGCCGAGTTGTCGGCGGGCATCAATTGGTGGTCGCCCGAAGGCGAAATCACGTTGGCGACACTCAAGCAGTCACTTTGCAGCATAGGCGGTATGGCCATATTCAATACACAGCATGATGGCTTCGTTTGCCGCGACGCTAACGGCATCTGGAGTGGCACACTCAGTGACGATATGCTCCTCGTTCCCGGAACGATGTATAAGATTGGGGTGTCGTATGCTGCCACAATCACTTATCAGTGTACGCTGCAAAACTCCGTCGAAGTTGAGCTCGCTGTAGGTTACAACTGGATTGGCTATCTGGGTCAAGCCACAACGATAGCGGATGCCTTTGGTTCTGGTTTTGTTCCTACTAATGGCGACATGATCATCAACGAGGATGGTCAGACGGCTACCTATCAAAATGGCGTTTGGAACGGCAACTTATACAGCCTGCAAAATGGTCATGGTTATGTTTACTACTCCAATGCTTCCACTACAAGGAATCTGATTTGGTAAGTTAGTGCTCAAATCACTATCTTTGCATCATCATAAAGAAATGAACAATTGATGAAAAGACTGTGTGTCATCTGTTTGTGCCTTTTCTTGTCGATAGGCTGTTTCGCCCAAGACGCCGACAGCCTTGACCAGCTCAAGAAGCGCATCTATGCCCACTATTACCAATCGGAGTTCTCGGAAGTGGTGGAGTGCGGCCGCGAAGCCCTTGAGGTGTTTGAGGCCAACAACGACCTCTTCGATATGGCCGGATGCTACAACGTCATGGGCAACGCCTACCAACGCCTCGGCCAATTCAAGGAAGCCATCGAGTGCTACGAGTGTTGCGCCGAGACCATGGAGCAGCTGAAGGCCAGCGAGGACGAGGAAAACCGCGAAGACGCGGCGGCGTTTTACGACAAGAACATCCGCTACACGCGCAACAACATGGCGGAAATCCACGCCACGTTGGGCGAATACGACGAGGCCGAGAGGCTCTACCGCAAGTGCATCGAGATGCTCGGCACGCCAACCGACACCATCGACTACCTCGACCTGGCAGTGTACCTGCAAAACCTCGCCGGCATCAACCTCAAAAGGGCTGCCCAGATGGAAGGCATCGAGAAGATGACCCGGATCGACACGGCGGTGACGATGGCCGAACAAGCCTTCGCCCTGTCGGAACAATACGGCGACAAGCCTTTCAAGCGCGTCAACAAGACCTTCACGCTGGGGCAGGCTTACTTCGCCGCCGGACGCACCGACGAAGGCATGGCTCTCGTCAGCCAAGCCTTGGAGATGGCTGAGGCGCAGGACGACGCCTACCTGCAGGCCGAGATTCACGCCATCATGGGTGACTTTGAGGCACAACTCGAGAACTACGCGGTGGCTGAGCGGCATTATCGCACCGCCATGGCGCTCGCCGAAGAGAACGGCTTCGACGAGCTGCTGATGACGGCCCTCGGCGGCGGCTATGAGTCGGCCAAACACTTTGACCGCAGCCTCGCCCTCGACTATTTCGAGCGCAGCACGGCCCTCAGAGACTCTATCTTCAACGCTGAGCAACAGCAGCTGTTGCGCGACTATCAGGCGCGTTACGAACTCAGCGAGAAGGAACACCAGATCGAGCTGCAAGAGCAGAAAAACAAGATCAGCCGGATGCAGGTCGTCGCCTTGTCGGTATTGGCCTTGCTGCTGCTGGTGCTGATGGTCATTGGCTTCTATGTGGGCTTCAGGCGCAAGCGTCAGAACGCCGCCTTGGCCCGTCTCAACAAGTCGAAGGACCAGCTGCTCTCCGTCGTCTCGCACGACTTCAAGACGGCGGTCAGCTCCCAAAACCTGATGCTCGACGTGATGGACAAAAGCCTTGAACGGATGCCGATGGAGCAGATGAAAGAGAAAGTGCGCATGCTGAAGACCTCGTCGGATGCCTTGTACGAGAAGATGCTTAACCTGTTTGAGTGGATGAAGCTGGAACTGGGCAGTGGCGAGACCCATCGCGAGGCCTTCGACGTGTTGGCTTTGGTGAAAGAATGTGTCAAGGCCCAGGAGACCGAAATCCACCAGAAAGAGATCGAAGTGGTTGTGGATGCTGGCGAGGGCCTGATAGCCATGGACAACAAGAATATAGTGCGGCTGGTGCTACAGAACGTGCTCGGCAACGCCGTCAAGTTCTCGTGGCCTCGGAGCCAGGTGAACATCAAGGTCACCGAGGATGCGGAGCGTTTCTGGATTGAGGTGGAGGACCACGGCATGGGCATGAGCCAAGAGAGGAAAGACGTGGTGCTGAAAGAGATCGTGAATCCCTCGAAGGGCACCAACGACGAGTCGGGAACGGGCATCGGACTGGTGCTGTGCGCCCGCCTCCTGGAACGCAACGGCGAGAAGATAGAGATAGAAAGCGCTGAGAGCATCGGCACCACGGTACGGTTCAGTATAAAAGCAATGACATAATAAAAGACTGCGAGACTGCGGGGTGTCCCGTGTCCCGCGTCCCGCAGTCAAAATAAACAACTTATGCCAAACAAAACCCGAATACTACTCGTTGAGGACCACCCGATCTTCCGTGAGGGTCTCCACATGGCGCTGAGCTTCGCGGAGGTCGGTTTCGACGTGGTGGCGCAGGTGCGCGACGTGCGCCAGGCCGTCGACTTCATCCAGACCCATCCCGACGGCATTGACTTGGCTCTTCTCGACTATTTCCTGCCCGACGGCAACGCGAGCAATGTGTTGGACAGCCTGAAATCGTTCTCGCCCCAAGCCAAGGCCCTCATCGTGACGGGCGACGTCGACCATCCTAACGTCAAGAAGCTGGTGGGGTCGCCAGGCGTGGCGGGCGTCATCAGCAAGAACGTGCAGTCCGCAGAACTGGTGAAGCTCATCACGTCCATCATGAGAGGCGAGCGTGTGGGCACTTCCGGCACGCCTTCGCCGACCGACTGGGTGGCCGAGACAGGTCTGACCCAACGCGAGGTGGAGATTATACAATTGTTTGCCCAAGGCAAGGATGTCAAGGAGATAGCGGAGGCATTGTTTATCAGCCCCAAGACCGTGTACCGGCACAGGGAGAACATCTTCCTCAAAACGGGAGCCAACTCGACGGTGGAGTTGTTGCGTTATGCGATCAAAGGGGGATTGCTTTGATTTTTGGTTTTGTAGAGGCGCACGGCCGTGCGCCTCTACAAAACCAAAAATATTTGTTTCGCCCGAATCTTTTTAGCGATAATGCGTTTGTTGCGGTCGAGGACGTAGATGAGGGGCGTGGTCTCGATGTCGTAGAGGTCGTACAAGGCATCCACTCGTACATCATCCGTGTTCATATCGATGGCCAGCACCGTGATTGCGGGGTTTTGCGCCACCACCGAGTCCAGATTCTGCCTTTCCAGTCGGCAGAGGTCGCAGTCGTGGTCGTAGAAAAACAAGACCGTGTATTCGCTTTCAACGGACTGAAGGTCAATGGAATCGTTGAGTTTGAAGTCGGGAGCCGTGTTGGACAAGGCCAGCCTTCGCAACCTTTCGGCTTTTTCTCGGATTAAAGACAGGTTGGTTTCGTTCAGGTCCTTGATTTCCAGTTGGGAGAAATAATGGTCATAAAGCCAGACGAACACTTGGTCTTGACTCATGTATTCGGGGTGGCGGTATTTCTCAAAGAGATGCCATAGGATGAAGTCACGGAGGTCGGTGTTAAAACTGGCTCTTTCTATCAATCGGTCGATTTCGGGAGTGATGGAATCGGGTAGGGGGGCGACCATCTTGTCGAAATAGAAGTCAAGCTGTGCTGCCAGAACGGGGTTCTCGTCAGTGGGGCCGTCAAAGGCTTCGATACCATCCCAGAAATGGGCGTTTTGGCCCATGGCATGCATGGAACACAAGCCCATAAACAAGGAGAGTATGATGACGACAATCTTTAATTTCATGGCGCAAAAATAGAAACAATTTCTTACATTTGCAGCGGAAACAAAATGTGTGCCGTATGAAAAGGATGGTTTTGCTTTGTTTTGTCTGTTTTGTGATTACAAACATGGTTTTTCCCCAAGATGTTCCTGTTCGCATTGCCTTTTGGAACATGGAGAACTTCTTCGACCCTTATGTAGACAGCACCAAGGCCTACAACGCCTTTACCGAGGACGGCATGCAGCATTGGACGAAAAACCGTTTCTATCGCAAGCGCAACAATATGTACAAGGCCATCCTGGCTATGTCGGAGAACCGTCCTTTGGGCATCCTTGGCATGTGCGAGGTGGAGAACGAATACGTGTTGAGCGCCCTTTTCGAGCAGACGCCTTTGAAGAAGCACAACTATCGTTGGGTGCTTTACGAAGGCCCCGACAAGCGTGGCATTGACCCCGCCATCGTGTATTCACTTGACCATTTCCAACTGGTGGAGAGTGCCGTGGTACCTTATTACAACCCCGAGGATACGGCTTATCATTCTAGGGATATCCTTTATGCTAAATTCGTGGCCGTTGAGGTCCCTGAGCCTGTCGAAGGGCCGACCCATAAAGCCGACACCATCCACGTCTTCGTCAACCATTGGCCATCGCGTTACAGTGGTGAACTAGAGACAGTGGGCTCGCGCTCCTGCTCGGCAGCGATTCTGCGCGCCAAGGTAGACTCGATTGTGGCAGCGGCGCCCAAAGGCTACCAACCCAAGGTCATCATGATGGGCGACCTGAACGATTGTCCCACCGATCCAAGCGTCTACGATGTGCTGCGTGCCCGCCATCCTAGTGAAAAGGAGGAGGGCTGCTTCATCAATCTGTTCGGCAAGAACGATGGCCTTGGCTTTGAAGGCACGCTGAAGCACCAAACCGACTGGCAGATCTTCGACCAGATCATTGTCACCGATGGTGTGATGACGGGCGAAGGCCTTCATTATCAAGAGGGGAGTGCGCGTATCTTCCACGCCGACTTCATGCTTGAGGACGACGAGACCTACCATGGCAAGAAGCTCTTCCGAACCTACATCGGGCCGCGCTATTTCGGTGGCTTCAGCGACCATTTACCAGTCTACATCGATTTGGTGCGTTAATTCAACAAAAAATGCTACTTTTGCCGCGCAAAACCAAATTACCATGTGGGTAGTATTATCATTGATTTCAGCCTTCCTGCTGGGCTTCTACGACATCTTTAAGAAACAGACCGTCGTCAATAATGCCATCATCCCCGTCCTTTTCTATAGCACCTTGATCAGCGGACTCATGTTCGTGCCGTTTGTGCTGTTGTCACATTTCAAGCCTTTCATTTTCGAGGGTGACTTTATGTCGAAGCTCTATATCGAGCCGCTGACGGCGAGGCAGCATCTGCTCATTATGGGCAAGACCGCGCTTATCCTGTGCTCATGGATGTTCAGCTATTCGGCCATGAAACACCTGCCCATCACCGTGGTGGGACCTGTCAACCAGCTGCGTCCTGCCATCACGGTTATCTTGATGTTTTGCGTTTTCCGTGAGAGCCTGACATGGCTGCAGGGTACGGGTGTGGTTTTGGCCATCATTTCGTTCTACTTCATGAACCGATCGGGCAAACTCGAAGGCATTCAATTCAAGTCGAACAAATGGGTCTATATGCTGCTTGGCTCTGCCGTTCTCGTGGCTTTGAGTGGCGTCTACGACAAGTTCCTGCTCAGCAAGGAGAGTATCTCGCCTTCTACCATTCAGGCTTGGTACACCATCTATGACTTCCTTATGATGGCCGTGCTGTTCCTCCTGTTCTGGATGCCGAAACGCAAAGAGCAACCCTTTGAATGGCGTTGGGGCATCGTGGCGATGGCTGTCTTCGTCACCGTGGCCGATGTTATCTATCTTACCGGCCTCAAGCAAGAAGCTGCCGTGGTGGTGCTCATCCCGCTCATCCTTTATGGCGTGCGTCTCGTCGTGTCGTTCGTCTACGGCATCTTTGGGTTCAAGGAGCAGAATATCCGCAGCAAGATTATCCCCTTGCTGATGGTGCTGGCGGCCTTGGTTTGCCTGTGTATTTAAGTGAAGTGAAAAATTGCTTGTTTTCAGTGTGAAAAAAGTTGCACAAATAGATTTTTCTTATATTTGCAACTTTATTGAAACAAGAATTCTTTGGATATGGAAATTAAAAGAGTTTTTGATCTTCTCGACAATTATGTGGAGAAGTATCCCAACCAGCAAATTGCCCTTGCAGGCAAAAAGAACGGACAATGGGTGCACTACAGCTCCAAGTCCTATAAGGAACAATCCGACATCCTGAGCTATGCCCTTATCGAGTTAGGCATTGAGAAGGGTGACAAGGTTGCCATGATCCTTACCAACCGCCCCGAATGGAACATGCTCGACATGGCTATCAGCCAAGTCGGCGCCATCACCGTGCCGGTTTATCCTACCATCAGCGAGGAGGATTACCGTTTCATTTTGGCCGACTGCGACGCCAAGATGGTGATCATCGACGGCCTCTCCGTGATGAACAAAGTGACCAACATCCTGCCGGATGCACCGAATGTGAAATTGGTCTATACCATGGTCGACAGAGAGAAGTATCCTTATTTCGACCAGTTGCTCCAACTTGGAAAGGAACATCCGCACCCCGAAGAAGTGGCAGCCCGCAAGGCCGCTGTCGACGAGATGGAGTGCGCCACCATTATCTATACTTCTGGCACGACAGGAACGCCTAAGGGCGTGATGCTCTCGCACCATAATCTGATGAACCAATTCCCGAACTTCCAATACACGATCAGTGATGGCTCTGACAAGGCCTTCAGCTTCTTGCCCGTATGCCACGCCTACGAACGCGCACTGATCTACTGCTACCAGTATCGTGGCATGTCCATCTATTATGCCGAGAGCCTGGCCACCATCGCCAACGACATGCGTGAGATTCATCCCACGATGATGTGTGCCGTTCCCCGTGTACTCGAACGTTTCTATGACGCCATCTACCAATCGGGTAAGAAACAGAAAGGTATAGCCAGGGCTATTTTCTTCTGGGCCTTGCATCTCGGTGAACGCTATAAGATTGACTCAGTGAATCGCCATTGGTTCTACGACTGGAAGTTGAGCATCGCCGATAAGTTGGTCTATAGCAAGATCAGATCCAACATCGGCGCCGAGAACTTCGATATCATCGTGTCGGGCGCTGCCGCCATCTCGCAAAAGATTGCAGGCTTCTTCTCTGCCATCAAGATGCCAGTCTTCGAAGGTTATGGCCTTACCGAGACATCACCTGTCATCGCCGTCAGTAACCGCAATCCCCATGGTCGCGAAGTGGGCTATGTGGGTCAGCCGCTGCCTGGCACCGAGGTGAAGATTGCCGACAATGGTGAGATCTGTTGCCGTGGCCATAACGTGATGATGGGTTATTACAAACACCCTGAGTTGACCAAGGAAGTCATCGACGAGGAGGGTTGGTTCCACACGGGCGACATGGGTGAGATCGACCAATACAACCGCTTGAAGATTACGGGACGTATCAAGAGCCTCTTCAAGACCTCGGGTGGTAAATACATCAATCCCGATGTCATCGAGGCCAAGTTCTGTTCCTCTAAACTGATTGAGCAGATCCTGGTGGTGGGTGAGAACCAGAAGTTTGCTGGAGCCCTCATCATCCCGAGCTTCTCCGACCTGAAGGCTTGGTGTGCCGAGGAGAAGATTCCTTACACCACCAACGAGGAGATGATCCAGAATCCCGATGTGCTTAAGCGCTTCGCCAAGGAAGTCAACGAGCTGAACAAGGGCTTGGGCGAGACCGAGAAGATCAAGAAACACGTGCTGCTCGCCGACGAGTGGAGCATTGCCAACGGTCTGCTCACACCGACGTTGAAAGCCAAGCGTAAGGTCATCACCAATAAATATAAGGACGTCATCGAGAAGATGTTCGCATAAAGAAAAGAGCCGCAGACGCGGCTCTTTTCTTGATTATTCCAAATAGGTATATCCATACAACCCCGACCGATAGTTGGAGAGGAATTCCTTGCCCTCCTCAACGGAGATCTTGCCTTCTTTAACGCACTTGGTGACCCAGGTCTCCACCGTGCGGACGAGTTTCTTGGGGCTGTATTGCACGTATTCCAGCACGTCGGCCACGGTTTCGCCATCAATCACTTGGTCGATGTAGTAGCCTTTCTCGTCCACCGAGACGTGAACAGCGTTGGTGTCGCCAAACAGGTTGTGCAAGTCGCCGAGGATTTCCTGATAGGCACCCACGAGGAACACACCGATATAGTAATGCTCCTTGTCGCTGAGCGCGTGCAGTGGAATGGTGTGTTGTGTCGACTTGGCCACAAAATTGGTGATCTTACCGTCACTGTCGCAGGTGATGTCCTGCAATGTGGCTAGGTGGGTCGGGTTTTCATCCAAACGCTGTATCGGGATGATGGGGAAGAGCTGGTCGATGGCCCAGAGGTCGGGCAGCGACTGGAACAGTGAGAAGTTACAGAAATATTTATCGGCCAAGAGCTTCGGCAATGAGGTGAAGTCCTCGGGAACGCGCTTCAGGCTGTTGGCGATATGGTTCACCTCGCGGGCTATGCTCCAGAACAGACGTTCGATCTTGGCGCGCGACTTGAGGTCGAGCAGGCCGAGGCTGAATAGGTTGAGCGCTTCCTCGCGGATTTCTTGGGCGTCGTGCCAGATTTCAAGAGAGGAGCTTTTTGTGAGTTCGTCCCACGAATCGTAAAGTTCCTTGATGAGCTCGTGGTCGTTTTCCTCGGGCTCTTCGTTGTCGTCCCATTCGGGCAAGGACGTCTTCTCCAGCACCTCGAAAATGAGTACGGAGTGGTGTGCCGTCAGGGCGCGGCCCGATTCACAGATGACATTGGGATGGGGGAGTTCGTTTTTGTCGCAGGCGTCGACGATGGTGTAGATGGCGTTGTTGGCGTATTCCTGGATGCTGTAGTTGACCGAGCTGGCGCTGCTTGAGCTGGTGCCGTCGTAGTCGACGCCGAGGCCACCGCCCATGTCGACGTATTCGATATGGTAGCCCATCTTGTAGAGTTGCACATAGAACTGTGCTGCCTCACGCAGGGCCACGTTGATTTTCTTGATCTTGCTGACCTGGCTGCCGATGTGGTAGTGCACGAGCTTCAGGCAGTCTTTCATGTCGTGTTCGTCGAGGAAGTCGAGGGCTTCGAGGAGTTCGGAAGAGGTGAGGCCGAACTTGCTGCCGTCGCCGCCCGACTCTTCCCATTTGCCCGCACCCGAGCTGGCCAACTTGATGCGCACGCCCAGGTTGGGTGTGACCTTCAGACGACGGGCAATCTTGGCCGTGGTTTTCAGCTCGTTGAGTTTCTCGATGACGATGATGATCTTACGACCCATCTTCTGGGCGAGCAAGGCGAGCTCAATGAACTCCTCATCCTTGTAGCCGTTGCAAACGATGAGTGAGTCAGAGTCGGTACCCAAGGCGATGATGGCGTGGAGCTCGGGCTTGGAGCCGGCTTCCAGACCGATGTTGCACTTCTTGCCATGGCTCACGATCTCTTCGACCACGGGACGCATCTGGTTCACCTTGATGGGCATCACTACGAAGTTCTGTCCATGGAACTCGTATTCCTTAGCCGCCTCCTTGAAGCAGGAGTCGATCTTGTTGATGCGGTCGTCGAGGATATCGGGGAAACGGATCAGCATAGGAGCCGAGACGTCTCTCAATGACAGCTCGTCAACGAGTTCGGGTAGGTCGACCGAGGCACAGCCTTCCTTGGGTGTCACGACCATGTGTCCCTTTTCATTAATGGAAAAATAGTTTCCACCCCAGCCTTTTACGTTGTAAAGGTCTTCGGAGTCTTCGATGCGCCATTTTCTCATTGCTACAGGTTTTGTTGGGTTATAAATGGGCTGCAAAACTATTAAAAATATTCGGTTTTACGCAGTTTTCCTTATTTTTGCACAAAATTATGCACCTATGAGGCTCATTATCGACGCCGGTTCGACCAAAATGGAATGGATTCTCCTTGACGGAAACACTGTCAAGCAGCGTTTCTATACCGAAGGCTTCAACCCAAATTACGCTGAGAAGCAATGCTTGGTAGACATGTGTCATGGCGTGTCACTACCCGACGGAATCCATTATATTCATTATTACGGCACGGGCTGTGGTAATGAGCAGAATTGCCTTCTTATCAAGGAAGTCTTTCAAGAGCGTTTTCCTTGTGCCGAAATCCATGTCACCCATGATTTGATGGCAGCTTGTCATGCCGTGCTAGGTCACGAGAAAGGCATCGCATGTATCCTTGGGACGGGTTCTAACGCTTGTCTTTACGATGGTGAGCGTATTACGGAAAAGGCAGTGTCGCTGGGCTATCTTCTCGGTGATGAAGGCAGTGGGATGCACATTGGACGGGAAGTGGTACGTTCCTATTTCTATGGCTTCATGCCCGAGGAATTGCGAATGGGATTCGAAGCGGAGTATCATCTGGATTTGAAGGCATTCATCCATCGGCTGTATCATGAGGTGCAGCCATCGAAGTATCTGGCCACATTCGCCAAGTTCGCGGGCGAAAACCAAGCGCATCCTTTTATGCATGATTTGGTGAAACGTTGTTTCAACGCTTTTATCGAGGCTTTTGTCATTCGTGACAACGCCAGTAGTTCATTAAAGGTAAGCTTTATCGGCTCAGTGGCTTTCCATTTCCAGGACATCCTGAAGGAAAGCCTTGCCGATTATGGCCTCGCCATAGGCGAAATCATGCAAGCCCCTGCCGAAGGGCTGATACGGTATTATCAAAGTCTTCCGGCATAATCCACCGATAGCTGTTGCCTTCCCTTAACTATGTCATCTGTCGCTTGGCTGAGCTACTTCGCCGCTTTATTGCAGATAAAGCGCTTTGGTGTAATCGGCGGCGGAATAGTAGACGTAGCCACGACCTTTATACAAGTGGGTCAAATTGCCAGTCCAACTGCCGTCTTGGTAGGTGGCCACATGGCCGTTTTCGTCGATGATCTTGTCACCGTTAGTTGGTGGGCTGTTGGGACCGATGGCATCGGCGATGGGCTTTGTGTTTCCAGTATAGCCGAACCAATTGTAGCCATGCTGTAGTTCGACATTGGCCCATGTTTGTGGCACGGCAAATACGTAGACATCTTTACTGCTATCGTCTTTAATCACAATCTTGTACATCTCTCCGGGCTGGATGATGTAGTCGTCGCTTTTGCTGAGCGTACCACTCCAGTCGTTCTCACCGAACAAGAATCCTTCATTTTGCGAGTTGATGACAACAGGTATGCCGTACAGTTGGGACTTAAGTTCTCCCAAGGTTATTGGTGATAGAGGAGCCCACCAGTTGACGCCAGATGTCAGATTATACACGATCTCCGAAGGTATGGTGACCGTGGCGGGACCTTCGCTCCAAACGATGTCGGGGCCTCCTTCAGTGCCGCAGTTGTAGCCCACCCAGAGGTAGTAGGTCGTGCCTTCCATTGCCAATTCGTCCTCATCCGTGGGATAATAACTGCCCACGGTTTGATTCGTGCTACCTAACCAGCCATTGGCGACCATCTCCTGATAGGTTGCGGGCAACTCGTAATCTTCGCTCACGTAGAAGGACCATAAAGCCTGTTCCTCATGCCCAGGCGTGAAGCTGAAAGTAAAACCGTTGTAGCCATTTTGTGGCTCGGTGCTGGTCACCTCCACATTGGTTGGGGCCACGCAAAGCGGGTTCTCACAGAGGTCGTGGATATTGGTGAAGCCGCCCCAGGGCGTGCCAGTGTTGTTGTAGTTTTGGTAGGCCTCAAGGCTGCCGCAGGGCACGTAGACGAGGATGCTAGTATTATCGAAGACACCATTGTCTAACGTGGGCGGTGTCTCGCGTTCCACAGTGATGGAAGAAAGGCCTGTGCATCCATTGAAGGCAACATTGCCGATGAAAGACACCGAGCTTGGAATAGTAACGGCGATGAGACCTGAACAGTCCATGAAGGCCCATGCATCAATAAGCGTCACGGAGCCGGGGATGTGTATCTCAGTGAGACTCGAACAGCCACCGAAGGCGGATGCTCCTATGGTGGTCACGCCTTCAGGGATGACCGTGTTCTTGCAGCCCGAAACCAGCTTGTGTTCCTCAGTCTTGATAATGGCATTGGAGCCCTCGGGTGAGCTGTACACCGTGTTGCCCGCTTCAACCGTGATGTAAGCCAATGCGGGGCAAGAGAAAAACGGATTCTCACCTATGGAGGTCACCGAGCTCGGAATCGTTATCGAGGTGAGGGCACCACAACTGCGGAAGGCATGGCCACCGATGGAGGTTACCGAATTGGGGATTACGAACGAGGAGAAGTTGCAGCCGTAGAAGGAGAATTCACCGATGGCTTGCACTAAGGGAGGAAGCGTTAACGCAGTCAGAGACCAACAACTTGAAAAAGCATCATCATCGATGCTCGTCAGTCCGGTGAAGTACTGCAACTCGTTGAAAGAAGTAATGTTATCATTGTTCTTGAACACTTCGCCCAAACTCGTCACCGCTGCGGCTTCGGTATAGCTCAGCTCGCCGTCGCGGTTGGTGTCCCAGTTGGCCACGCAGATGGCCTTCACTGCGGCGTCGGCAAACTGAATGTTGGGGTTGATGGCGAGGTAGATGTTGTTACGGTTTTTTATCCTATACTTTACGCCAGCAAAAGACGAAATATTATTTATGTCAGGGTTATATTCGTCGCTGAAGTAGGTTAAAGCAGTATAATTATCGCCCGTAGTTGTCAGACGAAATTCGATTTCATTGCCTAGGTAGCCGTCGGTGGGATCATAGCAGCAAAGCAGGAGGTTGCTGTTGCCGTCGTAGTAGAACGGCGTTTGCAATTGGAGACTCACCCATCCGGCTCTTGAAGCCGCAAAGGTGCCATCGTACACCAAGGTGGCATCGCTGAGGTCAACCATGTCGGTGTTTGAATCGAAAGTGGTCTTGTCGACGTTCTTCATATACACTTCCAAGCCTTCCGTGGAGAAAGGCAAGGTGTTGATGTAATCGAAAGCGATGGAGGTGATGGCTCCCGATGTTCCTATTTCTTCAGCGGTGTAGATTTGCTGCGACAGTGAGTAATTATAGTCCATGTTGACAGGTAGGATGTAGTCTGTGTTAATGGATGTCTCGTCGCCGATGGTCACGATGCCGATAAAGTTAGTGAAGTTGCCCCAAGATGTATACCCATAAGAATTATTATAGTTTTGGTAGTCCGCAAGGCTTCCCATGGGTACATAAACGGGAATGTCGGTAGGGACATAGTTAAAACAAAGTGTGAAGGTGGCGGGTGGCGTTACAGCCCAAACTCTTATTTCCTCGAGATTGGAACACCTGGCGAAAGCGCCTGTGTAAATGTTCGATACAGAAGCAGGAATCTCAATGGAAGTCAGTCCAATACAACCATAGAAAGCACTTTCATAGATGGTTGTGACATCGTTAGGAATAACGGTGTTCTTGCAGCCCAAAACCAGCAGGTGGTCAGCAGTCTTGATTATGGCGTTGCAACCGTTGGGCGAGCTGTACACTGTGTTGCCTGGATCCACCGTGATGGATTCAAGTAGGTCGCAATAAGTGAATGGATTACTGTCTATGCTTGTTACCGAGGCAGGGATGGTGACCGAGGTTAGGCTGGTGCAATGATTGAACGCCGAATCTCCGATCGAGGTCACGGAGTTGCCGATGGTCACCGAGGTTAGGCC
>R22__coassemble_127_pt1 | contig 60117 bp, 65 predicted proteins | sample R22__metabat2_high_PE_030 | metagenome-assembled genome bin R22
CGTATAACCCATCGGGATGTTGAGGATGCCGTTGGTTGGGTTGGGATAGGGCGAAAGTAATGATGCTGTGCTGTTTTCCTCCACCATGTCCCAGGTGATCTCGATGTCTGCGCGACGGAATTTCATGAGTTGGTTCTGCTTGAAGGGATCGCCAGGATAATAGTCGCCGTTCCAAGAGCGGACGAAGGCGAGGCATCCCCCGTCGTCGAAGGCCGCCGGCGGGGCCCACATGCTGAACCTCACGTCGTCTTTCCTGATGACCTTGCGCCCGAGCAGGTTGAGATCCTTGTCGACGAGGATGACGTTGAGCTGCTGCATGTCATGGTCATGCATGGCACGGCGGCAGAACGTGAAGGCAAAGATGGTGGTGTCGTCGACGTACGCAGTCGAGGTGCTCTCAGGCGAAAACGAGCAGGAGTCGTAAGGTGGCAGTCGCAGCTCGGCAAGAACGTTGAGTGCCGAATCCAGCTTGTAGAGCTTGTCGTAGTAGAAGGTGGGGCGTAGGGAATCCTTGCCGTCATATCGGAATGTATAGGCATCGTAGATGACACAGTCGCCATCGAACCACCTGCCCTCGCAACGCGTCTCGTAGAAGCGGTCCCCATACGGATTCAACCCACCGGTGAGATGGAAGAAGTCCTTGCGAGCGATAATGGCAAGGCTTGTGTCGGCTATATATAGGCCCGTCGCGTCGTTGGGCGGGAAAGACCCTTGGACCGATATCATCAGGTTATCGGAATGAGGAGCATAGAAGAGTTCGTTGATGCCTGCCACTATTTTGTCGTCATCGGACACCCTGAGGATCTCACCGTCCTCGTCGAACTCATAGAAGCGCATCTTCTGCCTGTATACGAGATAGGTTCCCGAAGTGTCACAAAAGGTCGGCTTGCAGGCCAGGATGACCGAGCCCGACTTGGAAAGGATAGACTTCATCGTGACGTTGTTATCCGTGCCATAGAAGTAGTCGAAAGTATCGTCATCCACGTCGTAGGTCCTCGACGACACAATCTCAAGGTCGCCGTTGAAGACATCCACGCGGAGGTACTGTTGGAAAAGGGGATCGCGCAGACTGTCTTCGCAGAGGCCGAAAACCATGTAGTTGCCGTTGCCGAGCTGGACGGCGCTGTGGTACTGGAGCGTCATGCCTGGCAGGTGGACTTGCCGGTCGACGTACTGGCCGTCCTTCTCGACCATGAGGACGAGGCCGTCGTAGCGGTAGTTGACATTGGTACCGCCTATGCCCAAGATATGCTCGCCCGCGTCGACAGGCACCATGTCGCGCATGAAGCCCATGTTGTAAGGCACGTCTACCACCCATTCCTGGGCGAACATGGGCTGACCGAGTGCTAAAACAAACAAGAGTTGAAAAAGTCTTTTCATGGCTGTATTCCCTTTCTTTTCTTAGAGATGTCCCCTGTCTCCCCATTCGTGGGCGATGACACCGCGGATGCCATACAAGGCTTCGGTTTGGTGACCTATCGCCGTGTCGTTTTCATATTCCTTTACTTGAACCTGGAACAACGAGTGGGTCGACGGCACTGGATCGTTGCCACTACGGAATTCCACTTGTACCAAATGGCTTTCCCCATAGTAGTGGAAGTTCATAAGGTCTGGGGCAAGCCAATAATCGTCCGGTGTGGGGTAAGCCCTGTAAAACTCGCAATGATGGGAGGCTATGTTTGGAAACCAATTGTGTGAGAACGGATAAATGATGGGATATTGGGATGTTTTGTTAAGAATGTCTGTGTAATAATATGCCAACCCTTCTGGCGCTTGTTGTACCAGTCTTGCGTTCAGTGTTCGCGTCAAGGTGTCGGCCGCGTCCATGCCTTGGAACAAGCCATTGCTCGTACCAATGTTTTCACCGTAGTACCATGTGAGTCCATTGGTAAAGGGGCCTCTCCATGGTTGCGGAGGATCGGGAGTGGGATTTGGGGTTGATGTTGTGGCTATACTTCCCTGTAAGGTATGCAGCATTATGGCTTGCAGCCCGTTTGAGCGTTCTCCCGCCTCAACATCGAGGATAAGGAATTGCTTGTCGTTCAGGTTGGTGGCCTGATACAGCGCTTGAACCGCGCTGAACATGTTGCCATAAAACACCGACAAATCATGAATGGAGACCGAATCGTTGGCGCAGACGGGCAAGAAAAGCGAAGTGTCACAACCAACCACCTGGCTGTAATTCTCGTCAGGGTAGGCATAGGTGATGTTGAACAAGGCCTCGACATTCCAAACGGCATCGGCAATGCTCATATATGTGACAGTCCTCTCGTTGGAGTCTGCTTCGACCGCTTCTAGTTGATGCTTGAAGTCCATGATGCAATCCAGCGTGGCTTCGCTTTGAATTGTTGCTGTAGTTGTCTGTTCCTTATTACATGACACAAAGGTTACCAAAGAAACGAATGCTATTATTACAATAGCTGTAGTAATTCTATACATTTTCATGATGATATGGTTTTGTGTTTTTGTTTAATCGTGTTCAAAATCCCCATCAACATAGCCGTTGGCGCTGTTGAGCTCGACGGTGTAGGTGCCGCTGGCCGCAGAAGAGAAAGGAATGATGACTACCTGCTGCACGGAGGTGTTCACCATGGTGCTGTACACCACAAGGCCTGCTTCGTTGTAGATGGAGATGCTCACATTGCCGAAGTCCTGGTTGAAGCCGATATAAACGGCATCATCGCTGGCGCCGGCTACGACGGCGTTGGGGCCAACACCTAGCATCAAAGTGCCTTGTAGATTTATCTCTTCATAGCCTTGAGGAGGATCTGCGATCTCCAACTTATTAATTTCAATAGGTGCTGGGGCATTGTTTACGGCTTGCACATCCCCGAAGCAGAGCCCTAAAGCACAGAGTCCAATGATGATGAGCATGTTTTTTTTCATAGTTGATTTGGTTTTAAGTTTGACAAACGATTTGATGAAATGCATGTGATTTGATGAAATGCATGTCGTGATATAATTTCACGATGCAAAAAAACAACAAATAAGGTGGAATACGAACCCCATTACGAACTTTTGCCGTATGATTTGGTTTGCAAAATGTTGTTAATGTGAAGGATGTAAATCTCTTGATTACGAACTTTTTTTGAAAGCTTACAATCTTATTTGCATAATAAAACAAAGAAAGAGCACAGCGCTTTAGCTGTTGTCATGCCTTGTTTCTTCTTTTTTCTGCATTTTCTTCCTTGCTCCGTTACGCCACTTGTCAACAGTGTGAACACTCTTGTTGAACATGGCGGCTTCGTCTTCGCGCGACACATTGAAATAAGACAAGATGAAATCCTTCTGTTCCATCTCTGTCAGGTCGGGGTATTGCAACAAAAGGCTTTCCCTTACGTTGGGATAAAGTGCATCAAACACTTTCATCAAGGCTTCCCAATGTTCATCACCTTCAAAAACGGCCTCGTTGAGGGCTGCCAAATACGCTGTTTCTCCTTTATTGCCCAAATAGATGTCCAACTTTCGCATGATGAGCGCTTCCTTGTTAAGCGCATCCGAGAGCGTTTGTGCATAGCCCTTACATGTGTCATGGATCTCTTGATATTTTTGGGATAATTCTTGAAATGCTTTTAGGTTGGTTTCGTTTACCATCGATAGATCTATCATCTGTTTTTCGGTGGTCTCTTGTTTTTGTTGCAACTCTTTGTTTTGTTGCGTAAAATGAAACAAGTTGGTTTTCGCTATAGCCTCTTGCTTGCGGATTTTAGCCAGACGTATTAATGAAATTGCCAATGCAGCCAATCCGATGATGGTGAATATGGCAAATAAAGTGATGATATGTTGCCTTCGAAGGAGTTCTTTGTTTGTCTCATTCTGAAGGCTTTCATAGTCAAATTGCTGTTGAATTCTATAGGTAGTCTGTTTTTGCCGCTGAATCATCAAATCATACAATCCCTTTTCGTGCATTTCACGGAAATGTAAGGCTAAAGAGTCGTCGTTTTGGACTTCTGCGAATCGATAAAGCGCTTCGTATGCAGCAAGTACAGTCTCTTTTTTTACGTTGACCTTAGGTAGCGTCAATTCTACAAATTGGTAGTATTTGGTGGCAGAATCCATCTCTTTCTTGTCAAAATATACATTGCCCAAATTCAAGTTCAGCACAAACACATCGTTTTCGCCAAGATTTGGGTTGGCCATCATTCGATGCAGGCAATCAACGGCTTGGTCATACTTGCCTTGGAGGCGGTATAGCACCGAATAATTGTTGAGGATTTTACGAATGACTTTGTCGGAATGCCATTTTTCAGCCAGAATCATTCCGCGTTGAAGGCAGGAATCGGCATTGTCATGTTGCCCCATCAGGATATAGGTTACAGCTTCGCTATTTTCGATATATGCTCTTTCAATGTGATGGTCACCAATAAACCTTTGGGAATTGCGAAACATGATTTGGGCTTCATTTTTCAATCCATCGTTATATAATAGACTTCCCATCTTGTATTCCGCCCGTGCCACGGTAAGACTGTCATCCACCATCTTGCCATACCGCTCTGCCGCCTTGAACGACCGCATGGCCGCCTCCTTCTCGTCGTAGTGCTGCTGCACAAAGCCGCTGTAGAGCGCGGCATGGGCGGCCTTGGCATATTGCTTCTTTTTAGCGTAGTAGGCAGCGGCACGCTCCAGCTCAGGACTGGTTGAAATGTAGGCGTACTCGTCGAAGAAGTCGTCGTCCATCACGGGCGAGATCTCTTGCCCACGCTCGCCAAACAAGGCCTCGGCCTGCAACAACGCCATATCCATGCGCTCGCGCTCGCCGAAACTCACAGGCATGCGCAACACGCTGTCGATCAATCGGGCAGCACTGTCGGGCAGGGTGTCGGCCAACAGCCCGGCACACTTCACCATGCGCCGCGCCTCACGCATAGTGCCGTCGCAAGCAGTCAAGGCCAGCAAAAACAAGATTCCTATCCAAACAAGGCGTTTCATGCCTGCAAAGATAATGAAAAAACATTCGTAAAAAAATGTATCTTTGCATCCTAAATATAATCTGTTATGAACAAAAAAACACTGTTTATCTTTGCAGCATTGCTCTTGATGGCCTTAAGCGCTCTCTTCGCCCAAGACACGCTTCCCGCTCCAACGACCTATACTGTCAACAAAGTGACGTTCAACATGGTACGCGTCGAGAAAGGGGGCTTCTGGATGGGCGCCCAGCATAAGGATACGGCCGAGTTCAACTACGACCGCCACTCGCTCCTCGACGAGCTTCCGGTGCATCATGTCAACATCCGTGAGGATTACTATATCGGACAAACCGAGGTGACACAAAAGCTTTGGAAGGCAGTGATGGACTATAACCCGAGCCGCAAAAAGTGCTCGAAACGGCCCGTGACCAATGTCAACTATTACGAGGTGCAGGAGTTTCTGCGCCGCCTCGACAGCCTTACAGGGATGCATTTCCGCCTGCCCACCGAAGAGGAATGGGAGTTTGCGGCGCGCGGCGGCAACCACTCGAAAGGCACCATTTATTGCGGTAGCGACGAGGTGGACCGCGTGGCCTGGCACAACGGCAACGCCCGCAAGCTGAAGAAGGTGAAGAAACGCCTACCCAACGAGTTGGGCATCTACGACATGAGTGGTAATGTGTGGGAGTGGTGCGAAACGAAATACCGCTTCTATGATGCGGAACGCAATGCAAGGCTCGGCAAAGATGGCGACATGTACATCATCCGCGGCGGCGGCTGGCAACTGCCCCCAACCTCATGCCGTGTGTCGTGGCGTGGCAAGCGATTGCCCGAGCTGAAGAACTCCTTCGGAGGCTTCAGGCTCTGCCTGGATGCAAGATATGTGAAGGAAGAAACTCCCGAAGGGGAGATCCTGATGAAACAAACGGAGAAGGAGACGGAAAAGGAATGACTCAAGGCGTCAGCCGCAGTTTCCTGCTCCTGTAATTGATGACGGCTTTGTGACGTCTCAGCAAATCCCCACCGATGATGCCGTCGATGTGGGGCAGCCCAAGTTTGCCATACATCTCATGGATGTTCTCCAAATTCAGGGCGACGCCTTCATAATCCGTGATTTCAAGTGCACCTATGCCCAGCCTGTCGATGACAAACGTGGCACTCTCCAAGTCGGAGCTGCCTACGCCGGCGCTCAGGCCTTCTTCCTTCTCAAACTGGATGTCTTCGATGAAAGCGGTGATGGTTTTGGGGTCGAACACCGAACGCGAGGCCCCCGTGTCGATAAGGAAAGAGGCTTCCTTGCCATGGATCATGCCTCTGACCATGATATGGAAGCCTTCTCCTTCGATGTCAAGCAATTGAATCGGAACTTCGATATAGCGTCGCATAAAGACTGTTTATAACGCCCATGTCATTCCGAGGATTTTATCGGCATAGATACGCTCACCTAAAGGTTCGGTATGACATGCCGATAAAATCCGAAGTGAATCTATGGGCGATATGGGTTAGAAGTTCGGCTTGATGGCGTATTTCTTGTAGAAGTTCTTGATGATCTTCACGGCTTCGTCGGCAGTGTCGGCGATTTGGAAAATGTCGAAGTCTTCCTCCTTGATCATGTGGTGGGTGAGCAGGGTGTCCTTGAACCAGTCGATCAAGCCTTTCCAGTACTCGCTTCCGACGAGGACGACCGGGAACTCAACCATCTTGTTGGTTTGGATGAGGGTGATGGCCTCGGAGAGTTCGTCGAGGGTGCCGAAACCGCCAGGCATGGCGATGTAGCCCTGGGCATAGCGCATGAAGATGGTCTTGCGGACGAAGAAATAGTCGAAGTTGATGTTCTTGTCGGAGTCGATATAGGGGTTGAAGTGTTGCTCGAAAGGCAGGTTGATGTTGAGGCCGACACTCGTGCCACCGCCCTGATGAGCGCCCTTGTTGCCGGCTTCCATGATGCCGGGGCCACCACCGGTGATGATGCCGAAGCCGTAGTCGGTGAGCTTCTCGGCAATCTCAACGGACATCTCGTAGTATTTGTCGCCAGGCTGGGTGCGTGCGGAGCCGAAGATGGCAACGCAAGGACCTGCCTTCGACAGCTTCTCCATGCCTTCCACAAACTCGGCCATGATCTTGAAAACCGACCATGAGTCATGGCTCTTGATTTCGCTCCACGATTTCGGATGGAAACTCTCGTGGATGATTCTTTCGTCTTTTTCTGTTATTGGCATTTTGTGTTCTTTTTGTGTTCTGTGATTGAAAAAATATGTATTTTTGCACCCGATAACGCGAATGTAGCTCAGTTGGTAGAGCATCAGCTTCCCAAGCTGAGGGTCGCGGGTTCGAACCCCGTTATTCGCTCATGGGACTTGATTTTATCAAGGGGAGCGCGGCTGTGAGGCCGCGCTTTTTTTATCCCATTTCTTATTCGATGGCAGTGCCGCATTCAGGGCAGAACTTGCCCGTCACCTCAGTGCCGCATTTGGGGCATCTCTTAGGGCTTACAGCGGCTAAAGGCGTACCGCATTCGGGGCAGAACTTGCCTGTGCTTTCCGTGCCGCATTTCGGGCATTTCTTGGTTTCTTTCTTCGGGGCCGGTGTGCCGCATTCGGGGCAGAACTTGCCCGTGATGATGGTGCCGCAGTTGGGGCAGGCCACGCCTTTCTGTTGGTTGTAGGGGTCGTAGCTGGTCTGTTGGCCTTGGCCGTTCCAGGCGTTCGTCATGGCGCCGCCTGTGATGCCGCCTGAGCCCGCATTGGCCATGCCGACGCCCATGAAACCGCCGACGGCACCGTTTTCGTTGCCGGCTGCGGTCTCCAACACGTCAATGACCTTGCCTTGCTGCATCATGCTGTTGCTGCTGTATTCGTAACGGTCGATCTTCTTCTGGCTCTCGTCGTCGAGTGAGACCGACTCGATGGTGAAGCTCACCAGACGGACGCCACGGGCACGGATGGGCTCGTCAAAGACCTTCTCGTCCATGGTCTTCTTGATCTCTTCGGTGTAGCTGGGCAGCTCGAGCACCGGCACGCGGTGGTTGCTGTTGCCCATCTCGTTGAGCACGTTTTGGAAGGTGGCCATCACCTCGCTACGCATCTGCTCAGTGATGTCGTCCTTATGGATGACGTTGGCAGTGCCCGCATGGTTGCGCATGAAGACGCCCATATCGTCGAGGCGGAAGGTGTATTTGCCGTAGCAGCGCACGTTGACGCCCATCGGCATCAGCGAGTTGGTCATCTGGTTGGGGATGGCGTGCGACCAGTCCTGGAAGGGGACGGGAGTGGCAGTGCCGAATTTGTTGTCCAAGATCTCCTTAGCGTTGAAGTAGAAGATGGCCTGCTCCTTGGCGGGCGTGCCACCGTAGGTGAAACGCTGCCACATCTCTTTGAAGACAGGGCCAAACTGGCCACCGAAGAACGAAGGCGACGAGGATTTGTCGAAGGTGTAGACGCCTTCTTCAGCGGTGGCGTCGAGGACGGCGCCGCTGTCGTAGACGACGGCCACCTGGCCGGGCGCCACGATGATGCGGCTGCCTTTTGAGATTTGTCCCGATTCGGTGGTCTTTTTCACCATCAGGGTCTCCATACCCATGTTGTCACATTTGATGAGGTCCAACCATTGGTCGCGCATGGTGCTACCTATGGCTTCTCCTATTGCTTTGATAAGTCCCATAGTGTTTATTATTTAGTTGTTTATTGTTCGTTTGTCGTAGGGGCGAACCTACGTGTTCGCCCGTTAAATTTTATATTTCCGTTATTTCCGTTTTTATCCCGTTTTTATTTCCGTGAATGAATATCGGTCAGCACCCAATCGTGTTCGCCCGTGGTGATGACGCTGCCGCAATAGGCGCATTGTCCGGCAGAGGTGATCTCGGTGGGGGCGCCGCAGTTGGGACAGTTGGTGATGTTGTTGCCTTTCTTGCCTGGGTCGGTCTTCAGGCCGGCCTTGCGGTTGAAGACCATCTCGTAACGCATGTACCAGTCGCGGTTGGGGTCGCTTTCAAGCACCTTCTTGGTGTTGTCGTCGATGACATAATCGCGCATGATGGCGTTGATCCAAACCACGAGCACCTCTTTGTCGCCATCCTCCCTGAACGAACGCAGCGAGCAGTGTTTGATGTTGATTTTCTCCACCACATTGGTCTTGCCTGAGCGGATGAATTCTTCAAGCTGTTGCTTGTGTTGGGCAAAAAGGGCCTCGCTCTCGAAAGGACGTATGGGTCTCCAGTCCTTATTGGTCCACGCCTCTTGGATCTTCATGAAGACTTCGCGGGCATAACCGATGAACTTGTCGGACGAGAAGTCGGGGTCGATGGCCCTCACTTTCTCGGCAACCACACTGGTGTAGTCCATCACGATGTCGTTTTCGGCCTGGTAGTTCACCTGCTGGTTGATGTAGCCGGGATCGGAAGCCTGCTGTTGCTGTTTCTTCTTAAACATCATCCAAAGGACGACAAAGACGGCAAGCAGTATGAGTCCCACCATAGGCTCTTTGATGAAGAGACCGATCAGATAGGAGATGATCTCGCTCAGTCCATCGATGTTCCCAATACCTACGCCGCCACCGTCTCCAGTGGGATAGCGGTTGACATTGCCGACGTCAGTGGTGGCGTGGTTGATGTATTCAAAACATATCAATCCAACCAATAATACCAGGATGATGAAGGGGAGTGCCTTTAAAAACTTCTTTTTCTTGTTGCCTTCCATAAATGATGTTTATGATGGTCAGTAAAATTGTGCAAATTTATTATTTTTCCATCAAAAATCATACTAAGGTGCGGTAAAACGAAAAAAAAACCTATTTTTGCAGCCCGAAAGCACGGGAGCTTAGCTCAGTTGGTTCAGAGCATCGCCCTTACAAGGCGGGGGTCGTTGGTTCGAGTCCAACAGTTCCCACAAAAAAATGGCCGCTTTGCGGCCATTTTTAGTTATCAGTTGTTCAGTTGTCAGTTAATGATTGACGACAATCTTTCGGGTGACCAGCTTGCCATCTTCGGTAAGGCCTTGGATGATGTAGATGCCGTTGCACAATTCATCCGGGTTGTTGTGCTTAAGGCATTGACCGTTCATGGTGTAAATTCTTTTGATGGTCACCATTGGGTCTTTGGCTTGCTCTTCAATGCTCGTTATGACTCCATTAGGACTAATGTTCTGCCCGTAAACACCGCCGGTGCTACGGTTTATCCAAGTGACGACGTTCTGCCCAAGATGGAATCCCGAACTGTTTTCGGCAGCTATTCTGGGATAGACGGAGGAACTCATGGCCGTGTTCCATATCTCGTTGCCATCCATGTCGAAGCCGATGGCGGCAATGGTGGAACTGTAACCGGTCATGTCAATGCCTCGATGGTAAACGAGAGAGAATCCGCTACCGTCCTCAAAGGCGTCGATACTGATGTGCGAACACTTGTTGTCTTCGTAACTCACCGCTAAATTGCCTTCGCCCCAAACCTTTTCTCCTTCGGCAGTGATGCGGTTGATGTAGATGTCACTTTTTGATTGTGTATCGGCATTAGTCTGGATGTAAGCGATGAGCAGGTCGTGGCTGATGGGGTCAACGGTGGCGTAGGCATTGAGGTAATAGTTGTCAGGGTCGGGGGTGTGGACGGCAATGCCATTGGGGTCGCTGATGGTGGAAATGCCGTTGGCGTCGAAATGGAACACATAGGTGTTGATTCCTCCCATTCCGCCATGCCAGATATACACATAGCCGCCTCCCAAACCGTCGGGCACCACATAATGAATATGACTTCTATGGATAGTTTGTGGCGACATGAGGCATGTATCGGGCGTGATTTGGGTGCCGTCTTTCGTGTAGCCGACCACATAGATTGCTTTTTCGTAATCATATAGGTAGATTAAGTTTTCTTTCTCATAGACGACAAAAACGCTGTTGTCGGGCCCAGGAACCATAAGGCCGGAGAGGCATTGTTTACCGTTATTGTCGCTGATTGTAATTGTAGGATTCGTTGTGCCGTTGGCTTCGATGTAGCAGAGATAGGTGCTGTCGTAATCGGTAGCCATAGCCCACACCCCTCCGTCGTTGCCTGCCATGACCTCGGTGCGATAGCCGCCTGCACCGTCGAATAGCATGACACCTTGTTCGCCCCAGACGTAGGAACCGTCAGCATTGATTTTCACTGCGACGGAATTGGTTTCAGATGTGGAGAAACAGGTTACCACGGCGTTGTCATTGGTTGCCGCCATGGCCATGCCATGCGACAAGGCAAGGCCGTAGTAGTAGCTCGGGCGAATGCCACTGTTGCCCCATTGAGGCACACCCTCAAAGTTGAGACGTTGTAACGTGGGTGTCCAACTATAGTAATCGTCAAAGGTCCATTGGACATAAGTGTCGCCCGACACCTCGTCGGTGGAGACGTAAATCTCGTCGGCGGTGTGGGGACAATTGGCGATGAAGGTGTTCGTGGCAGGGTCGTCAACCCATTGGGCTTGCAGTGTCATGCAGGAGGTAAGCGCCAGTGTTAGTAATAAAAGGTGTCTTTTCATGATAAACACGGTTGTGATTTTGGCTTTTTATTTGTTCACCACCATTTTCTTGCTGACAATCTTACCATCTTTCGTCAGCCCTTGCAGGATGTAGAGGCCCGTGTTCAGTTCGTTCAGGTCTTTCACTTGCAGGCTTTGGCCGTTGGCGTTGAAGATTCTCATGATGGTGACGATTTCGTCGTCTAAGTTTTCTTCGATGCCGGTCACGTTGATGCTGACGTAATCCTCGCCGTCGGGTGTGAGGGCATAGTCGGATTCGCAATGCTCGTAGGTGGCTGTCAATCTGTATGTTATTGTCGCACTGACGTTCAATTCATGGTAATACTCGGTCTCAGTAGGGTCAATGGAAGCATGAATTGTGTTTCCATCGGGCAGGCTGATGAAAAGGTTGTACCACAAAGGCTGTGTTTCGGGTGCATCCCAGGTCAGCAATGCGCCAAAGGTTTGGTCTTCACTATTATAGACATAAGAGCCTTCGAAATTGGTCGGAGCAAGGCAAGGCTCTGGGATTTCAATTGGCCCCATTGTGCCGTCGGGGCCGATATTCTGTCCGTAAACATTACCGTTGCTGCCGTTCACCCACGCCACGATGTTTTGCCCGAGGTGGAAGCCCGTGCTGTTATCGCACATCGTCCTGTTGTATGTCCCTATACTGATATTCTTCGCCCAGAGCTGGTCACCTTGCATATCATAGCCAATGGCAAAAACGGAGCTTAACCCCGACATGTTAACGGTATAGCTTACCATGAATCCGCTGCCGTCTTCAAAGGCATCCACAAAGAGGTCGGAATAGTTGACTCCTACGTTACCTGCAACATTTATGCCGTCGCCCCAAAGTTTCTCACCCGTCGGTGTGATGCGGTTCATATAGACACTACTCTGCGATTGCGTTGCAGCATCGGTTTGTTCGTAAACGATGATGAGGTCGTGGCTCACGGGGTCGGAGGTGGCGTATGCGTCAAGATAGTAGTTTGAAGGGTCAGTTGGATGCACGGAAATGCCATTTAGGTCGCTGATGGTGGAAACGCCAAACTCGTTGAAATGGAAGACGTAGGTGTTGAAGGCTCCTCCGATGCCAGGGTGCCAAATGTAGGCATATCCGCCGCCCATGCCATCAGATACAGCCTTATGGATATAGGTGGATTGGAAAGTCTGGGAAGACATGAGAAGGGATGCGGGGTTGAGGATGGTTCCATCGGGCGTGACGGCGACGACATAAAGCTCCTTGTCGGTATAAAAACCGGAGCCCACTTTTTCGTAGGTAAGCAGCACGTTGTTGTTGAGGCTCAACGTGAGTTGGCCGTACATGCACTTGTATCCGCCGCTGTCGCTGATGGTGGTGGTGGGGCCCAACGTGCCATCGGCACCGACGTATTGCAGATAAAGGTTTTGGTAGTCAAAGCCTAAGGCCCAGAAACCGCCATCGTCACCGGCAGTCAATTCGGTGCGCGAAAAGCCAAGGCCGCCAAAAAGTTGCAAGCCTTGTTCTCCCCAAACGAAATTGCCGTCAGGGTCAATCTTTACAGCGTATGAGAAGCCGTCGTAAGTGGCAAAACAACTCACCACGCAGCCATCGGTGGTCGTAATCATGGCGACACCTTCCGACATCGACGAGAATTCATGTCCGCCGATATGGATGCCATCGTCGCCCCATTGCGGAACACCTTCAAAGGTGATGCGCTGCAGGGTGGGCGACCAGCCATTGGTGCCGAATCCTTCCCATTGGATGTAGGTGTCACCGGTACTGGGGTTGGTGGCCATGTAGAGTTCACCGTCGTCGGGGCCACAGTTGGCGAGGAAAGTGTTGGTAGCCGGGTCGTCGACCCATTGTGCTTTCGCGGTAAGCATCGCTACTAACGAGATAACTAGAAAGAAAAGCTTTTTCATGTTTTATTGTATTGAAGTTAATGATTACTTGATTACTTTCTTTATGATGGTTTTGCCTGAATCCGTGATGCCTTTGACGATGTAAACGCCTTGGCTCAACTCGTTGAGGTCCTTTGCGTTGACAAGTTGTCCCTTGATGGTGTAGATACTCAGGATGGACACGATTTCTTCTTCCGTGTTTTCGGGGATGGCAGTGATCACGATGGTGACGTGGTCTTCGCCGTCAGGAGTGAGCGCAAACTCGGATTCGCAGTCTTCGTAAACTGCAGTAAGTTGGTAAGTGACGGCACCGATAATGGACATTTGATCTAAATATTCCGTTTCGTTGGGGTCTACTTCAATGGTTGTAGTACAGCCTGATGGATCGGTGAAATACAGGTTGTAGTGCAGCGGCAATTCCTGAGGTGCTGTCCATGATAGATGCACCCCGAAATCCATGTTGGTCTCATAGAAATACTCGCCTTGGAAATCGGTTGGCGGGTCGCATGTCACCGGGGCAGGTGGCGTGACCACTCCTATGGTGCCGTCCCAGCCGATGTTTTGGGCATAGACGCCGCCATCATCGCTGTTGATCCAAGCCACAATGTTTTGCCCGTAATGAAAACCGGCGGTGTTGTCGCTTATGGTTTTATTGTAGCTGGTCGAACTCATAGTGGTGTTCCACAACAGGTTCCCATCGAGGTCGTAGCCCGCAGCCTCAATGCTGCCTTGGCTGGTGCCGTAGGTCACGACGAAACCATCTACAGCATCGATGGCATCCACGTGGATGTCGCTATAGGAAAGGCCGGTGTGGTCTGCCACCAGAATACCGTCACCCCATGGCTTTTCGCCCGATTCCGTGATGCGGTTGACATAGACTCGATGTTGTGATTGAGAGGCTGCATCCTTTTGGAGATAGGCGATAATGATGTCATTTCTCTTGGGGTCGACGGTGGCGTAAGCATTGGTGTAATAGTTGCCGTAGTCGGGAGTATGCACGGCGATGCCGTTGAGATCGGAGATGGTGGGTATGCCGTTCTCATCGAAATGCGTGACGTAGGTGTTATACACGCCACCTATGCCGTTGTGGAATTGATAGACATAGCCGCCTCCCTTACTGTCGGGAATGGCATAGTGGACATAACTGGCACCTACGGTCTGTAGTCCAAACAACAGGGTCTCGGGAAAAACCTGTACGCCGTTTTTGTCGTATCCTGCGACGTGGATTTCCTTGTTGTAATTGGTGTAGCCTTGGAGGGTCTGCTTGGCATACACCACAAAGACATCGTCTTCAGAGGGTATCAAAACGCCGTTGGTGCATTTTTTTGCGGGGTCTTTGATGGTGGTCTTGGGATGCAGCGTCCCGTCGGCATCGACATATTGCAGGAAGGTGCTGTCCATGTCGGTGCCCAAGGCCCACACGCCGCCGTCATCGCCTGCGAGCACTTCGGAGCGGCCTCCTCCTTCACCATCGAAGAGTACCATGCCATGTTCGCCCCAAGGGAAAGAGCCGTCGGCATCGATCTTGACCGCCCAGTGATGAGGTCCGAGGGTGCGGAACACTGTGACCACGCCACCATTGACGGCGGTCATGGCATAGCCGGGCGACCAGGTGGCGAAGTCGGGCGTGGTGACATGGATGCCGTCGGCAGGCCATCGTGGAACACCGTTGAAGTCAAGCCGCTGCACCCATGGTGACCATCCATTTTCGCCTTGGTAATGCCATTGCACGTAGGAGTCACCCGTCGTAATGTCAGTTGAAACATACACCTCGGCGGCACCGTTGGCGCAATTGGCGATATGGGTGTTGCTGTTGGGGTCGTCGACCCATTGGGCTTTCAGCGTTACTAAAGAGGCCAAAGCCAAAAACAGTAAAGAAAGTTTTTTCATGTCTACCGTTTTTTATGTTGATTGTTGTTGCAAAATTAGAAAAAATCGTTTCTTTGCAGAAAATTTTGTCGCCATGGTGGATAAATTTTCCAATGAAGAGCAAACTGCTATAGCCAGCGTGTTATACAATCTGGCTGATGCCGATTTTCAGAATCATGAGGCTGAACGCGAATGCCTCGAAGCCTGTATGAAGGAGCTGGAGTTTGACGCTACGGGTTTTGTGCCTGTCCCGAAAAACGAGCTGCAGAAACAAGTTTACGAAACGTTGAAACGTATGTCGAAGGAGAAGAAACGCTCCTTCTCGCTCATGATGACGAAGCTCTCGCGTTCCGATGCTCACTTCGGTAAGCGTGAACGGGATTTCGTCATGGAAATCCTAAATATGTGTAACGTTCCGTTTGTGCATAAATGAAAAAAGGCGACCAGCAGTCGCCTTTTTTCATTTAAAGTTGGTTATTTGATGTTCGGTTCCTCAAGGCCGAGATGCTTCTTGGCATCCACGCGCTTCAGGATGATACCGATGATCAATGCAGCCACGCCGAGGCAGGCGAGCATGACCAACGGCCATGTGTAGTTAAGCGCAACGGGGTCGGTGACACCGGGGTTGGTATTTTCCAAGACCTTACCAATCAGCAGCGGGAACAGCCACAAGCCGATGTTTTGGATCCAGAAAATCAAAGCGTAGGCCGAACCGATAATCTTTTCGTCCACCAGCTTCGGCACGCTCGGCCACAAGGCGGCAGGGACCAGCGAGAAGGAGGCGCCCAGCACGAGGATGGTCACGTAAGCCACGACCACGCCACCAACGGCGTTGCCCTTGAACATGGGCAGGATGAAGGCGAAGGTGAGGTGGCAGATGATGAGCAGCAACGAGCCAATCATCAGCATGGAAGCGGCCTTACCCTTGTTGTCGACATAGCTGCCGAGGATAGGCGTGATGGCCACGGCCAACAGCGGGAATACGGCGAAGATGGTCTCGGCGGTGCCACGCATGTAACCCATGTAGCAGTAAACCACGAGGGCGACGACGGCGATAGCCATCAAACCGAACTTCAGGCCTCTCTTCTTCGAGAAGTTGCTGGCAAACGAGCAGACAGCCACCACAAGCATGATGATGTATTGCACGATGGTGACGGTGTCGCCGGCCCAGAACGAACCAGCGGCGGGCTCAGTCAGCGTCAGGTTGCACTGCAACATGTTCACAGCGTACTTCTGGAAGGGGAAGATGGCGCTATAATACAGCACGCAGAGCAAAGCGACCAGCCAGAAACCGAGGCTCGACAAAATCTTGCCGATGTCGCTGACCTTGAACGGGTCGTCTTTCTCTTCGGCTTCGCCAGTTTGGGCGTCGAGTTTCTTGTCCATGAAGAAATACACGACGAACATGATGAGGGCGATGCAGAGCAACACCACACCGAAGGCTACGGAACGGCTCACGTTGATGCTGCCGCCGAGCTTGGCAAAATAGGGCGAGAAGATCATGCAGGTGGCCACACCCAGACGGGCCAATGCCATCTCAGAGCCCATGGCCAGAGCCGTCTCACGACCCTTGAACCACTTCACGATACCACGGCTCACGGTGATACCGGCCATCTCAGTACCGCAACCGAAGATCATGAAGCCGACAGCGGCCAACTTGGCCGAAGCAGGCATGCCACGGTAGAACGGCGAGACGCCCAGCTCGTCGAAGAGCGGGATGTAGTTGAGGTTTTCGGTGAACCATCTTTCAACGCCGCTGCCATAGAACGACTCGCTGATGGCGTAGTACTTGATGAGACCGCCGATGAGCATCACAGCGCCCGAAAGCACAGCCGTGAAACGTACGCCCATCTTGTCGAGGATGATACCGGCAAAGATGAGGAAGAACACGAAGACGTTCAGGAAGGTCTCAGCGCCTTGCATGGTGCCGAAAGCGAGGCTGTCCCAGCCGCGTTCGGTTTGCATCAAGTCCTTGATGGGGGACAGGATGTCCATAAAGATGTAGGCGCAAAACATGGCCAAAGCCAAGAGCAACAAGGCAATCCAACGCATGGTGGGGTTGTCTCTCAATGTCAGTTTTTCTGTCATAATGTTTATAATTTAAAGATTTGTGATTTCATATTTTTTGGCCTATGGCTGATGGCTCATAGCCTATGGCCTGCTTTCACTAATGTTGGGGCAGGCCATAGGCTATTGGCCATAGGCCATCGTATCATTCGGGAATCTGCACCACTTCCTTCTTGTAACCGTTCAGCACGGCCTTGGCCATGTTGGCCACGTCACTGGAGGAGATGCCGTTGATGATCTCGTTATAGTTGGCCATGGGGTTGTAACCGTCGCTGTCCTGCGTCTGGATGCAGTTCATCCAATAACGGTTGCTCTCCAGGTCTTCAGCATGCTTCTTGATGAGGAACTCCTTCACCTTCTTGAGGTCTTCAGGGCGTGGGCCTTGGTTGGCCATATTCTGAAGCTCAGCCTTGGCAATGCCCATCAGCTTCTCATACATCTCCTTGTTGGTGTTGAAACCGATGAGGAACATGAAGCTTTCTTTCGGGCGGTTGTTCAGGCTGGCGTTGACGCCAACGCCGTAGGTGCCGCCTTCGTCTTCACGGATCTTCTCGGTGTAGACGATGTCCATCACATCGCTCAAAACCTGCATGGTCAGTTGGTTCTTACGGTTGAATTCCATATCTCCGTTGTAAACCATATAGCAGGTAACCTTGGGATTCTCCATGGCCTTGGTGTAATGGCTGGTGACATCCTTGTCGGTGATGGCGGGCACGTTGGGGGTCCAAGTCTCGTCGTTTTTCTTGGTCTTCAGGGCTCCGATGTATTGCTCAACCATGGGTTCGAAGGTCTCAGGGTCGATGTTGCCCACGAAGGTGAACACGAAGTTGTTGGCGTCCTTGAAACGGTCGGCATAGAGCTTCAGGGCCTTGGCGTAGTCGACCTTGTCGTAGTCTTCGGCTTTCATGCGCTTACGGAGCGGATGGTTGTCGAAGAGGGCGAAGATGAGGTTGTCGCTGAAGGCAACATCGGGGTTCGACTCGATGTTGGCCAGCATGGCCTTGGTGCGGGTGATAAAGGATTGATATGCCTCTTCGTCGCTACGAGGCGTCCCAAAGCTCAAATAGATAAGTTGCATCATGGTCTCCAAGTCCTTGACGGAACAGCTGCCGCTGACGTTTTCGGTGAAGGTGTTGACGTTGCCACTGACGTGGACTTTCTTGCCGGCCAAGACCTTGGGCAGGTCGATGGCGCTGAAGTTGCCCAAGCCGCCCAAACCAGCCAACTCGTTGAGTTGTTGCAGGGTGTAGGGGTCGCTTTGGTCCATGACGGAGTAACCGCCGAAGCTGTAGGCCGACATGAGGATTTCATCGTCCTTGAAATGGGTAGGCTTATAAATGACCTTAACGCCATTCTTCAGGGTGAGGATGGTAGCGTCGAAGGTGTCGTCGTGTTTCTTGCTCTCGATGGCGCCTTTCACGGGCAGGGTGGCAATCAGAGGCTCGTTGCTGACGGTCTCCTTGTAGGGTTCCACCTCGATTTCCTTGGCTTTGTTGAAGAGGGCAAGGAGTTCTTCCTTGGTGGGCAGCACCTCGCCTTCCTTCTCGGGAGCGGTCAGCGTGATGACGATGTTGTCCTCACGAATCAGCTCCTTGGCATATTGGTTGATGGCTTCCACGGGAAGCATGGGCATGATCTGTCCGAGCAGCATGTATTCGTTCTCGATACCCAACAGAGGCTCGTTGGTGAGGAAGTGGTTGAGGATGGGGTAGAAATAGCGACTGGTTTCTTGCTTGTCGCGTTCGTCGTATTGGTTCTCGATCTGTTTCATCAGGTCAGCCTTGGCGCGCTCAAACTCCGATGCGGTGAAGCCGTATTGTTGCATGCGCTTGTTTTCGGCCATGATGGCGGTCAAAGCCTCGTCGATGCCGTCCTTGTCCTTGGCATAGGCCAATCCGGTCCAAGCGTCCTTGGTGTCGCTCACGAAGAAGGTGCCGTAGTAGCCATAGCCGAAGATGAAGGGCGGGTTGGCCTTTTGGGTCAGTTCTTCCATGCGGTTGTTGTACATGGTGGAAACAAGTTGGTCAATGTAACCCTTCAACCAGTATTGTACGTCGCCTCTCTCTTCGAAGGGTACGATGTCATGCTTGTAGTACAAAGAAATGTTGTAGTTGGTCTCTTCGGGGTCGGTGCAGATGCTCACGATGGGCTCGGCGTTGTCGGCCACCTGGAAACGGGTGCGCTCGGCGGGGTTGATGGGGGCGGGGATGTCCTCGAAGATGCTCTTCAGGTGGTTCTCCACCTCGTTGACGTCGACGTCACCAATGATGATGATGCCTTGCAGGTCGGGACGGTACCACTTGTGGTAGTAGGCGCGCAAAGCGTCATGCTTGAAGCCGCTGACCACTTCTTCGGTGCCGATGGGCAGGCGGTGACCATAGGGGCTGTTGGGATAAATCTCGGGCAACATCTTTTCGTAGATACGCATCTGGGCGCCTTGGCCTTGACGCATCTCCTCAAGGATGACACCGCGCTCCTTGTCGATCTCCTCGCCTTCAAGCGAGATGAAGCTCGACCAGTCGTGGAGGATGAGGATGCACGAGTCGACGAGGTTCATGTTGGTGGTCGGCACGTTGGTGAGCATATAGACGGTCTGCTCGATGCTGGTCCAAGCGTTGACGTTCTCGCCAAACTTCACGCCGTTGTGCTCCATATAATTAAGGAGTCCCTTGCCAGGGAAGTTCTTCGTGCCATTGAAGGCCATGTGCTCCAGGAAGTGGGCCAGACCCTGCTGGTCGTCGTTTTCAAGGATGGAACCGACTATCTGCGCGATGTAGAAGTTGGCACGTTGGGCGGGTTTCTCGTTGTGACGGATGTAATAGGTCAATCCGTTTTCCAGTTTGCCTCTTCTGACGTTCGGGTCAAAAGGCACGGGCATGGCTTGCTGGGCGAACATCGTTGCGCTCAGTGCCAGCATAGCGATTAAGGTTAGTGTCAGTTTTTTCATTTGCTTATTAGTATAGATGTATCACATATTTCTCGATAAAATACTCCTCCTTGAACCATTTGCTGATGATGGCTTTCTTGTGGTGCCAGTATCGGTTCAACGCCTTGAATTCTTCCGTCAGGTCGCCGCCTTTCAGGTACATGATGCCGCCGGCCTCTTCATCGCCTCTGATTCTCAGTTTGTTACCAGCCAAGTTGGCGATTTCGGGCAAGGTCATCACCGCGCGACCCGTAATCACGTCGAACTTGTCTTTCACTTCCTCGGCGCGTTTGTGTTCGGCCACCACATTCTCCAGCCCGATGGCGTCTTTCACGGCGTTGACCACCTTGATTTTCTTGCCTGTACCATCGATGAGGTAGAACTCGGTCTGCGGAAACATAATGGCCAAGGGGATGCCGGGGAAACCGCCACCGGTGCCCAAGTCCATGACCTTCATGCCGGGCAAGAGCTCGTAGTATTTTGCTATGGCCAAGGAATGCAGGACGTGGTGCTCGTAGAAATGCTCCATGTCCTTGCGCGAGATGACATTGATTTTGCTATTCCAGTCCAAGTACAAGTCTTTCAGTTGGTTATACTGCTCTTTCTGCTTGTCGCTTAGCTCTGGGAAGTATTGGAATAGGCTCTTTGTGTCCATGATGTGTCTTGAAATGGGCCTCAAAAATAGTGAAAATTTCGTTGCAAAACGGTTGGGTTTCCGAAAAAGTCGTACTTTTACACTTTAATTCTTGTAGTCGAATGAAGAAAGTACTGCTGCTGTTTGCGCTTTTGCCGCTGTCGCTCTTTGCACAAAGAATCACCCCCGAGGAATACATCCAGACCTATAAAGACATCGCTATCCGCGAGATGAAGACCCATAAGATTCCGGCGTCCATCACCTTGGCGCAAGGCCTTCTTGAGTCGGGAGCGGGCAACAGCGCTTTGGCACGTGAGGCGAAGAACCATTTTGGCATCAAGTGTCACAAGGGTTGGGAAGGCGACACCTATTACATGGATGACGACGAGAAGAACGAATGCTTCCGTAAGTACAAGAACCCAGAGGAGTCGTTCAAGGACCATTCCGAGTTCCTCTGTGGGCGTAGCCGCTATGCCGCTTTGTTCGACCTTGACATCACCGACTACGAAGGCTGGGCCAAAGGCCTTAAGGCCGCTGGCTATGCCACCAACCCCAAATACGCCCAACTGCTCATCGACCGCATCAATCTCTACGAACTCACCCAATATGACCAGATTGCACTCGGTTTACTGAAGGAAAGCGAAGTGGAACCCGTCGACCCGGAAGTGGTGGAGGAGTACTTCGAATTGGCTTATGCGCCCGAGGATAAGTCGGTGTTTCCCTTGGCCGACATGACGCCCGACGGCCGTTTCATCTATGAAAACAACAAGGTGCGTTTTGTCTTCGCCAAGGAGGGAGAAACGCCTGAAAGCATGGCTCAAGCCTTCGGCATCAAGTTCAAGAAGTTCTGTGAATACAACTGCCTGAAGCATCCCGAAGAAGTGGTTTTCCACAGTGGCGATGTGGTGTATCTCGACAAGCTCCGCAACCGCAACTGGAAGGCGAAGCCCTATACCGTGCAGGAAGGAGAGACCCTGCGTGACGTGGCCTTGCGTTTTGCCGTGAAGCCAAGGTCGATTCAGCACATGAACGGAGTCAAGGAAGGAGAACGCCTGTTCAAGGGGCAGGTACTTAGGCTGAGGTGAACGGGCTATTGCTTTGCATTGCTGCGAGCGAAGCGATGCAGTTTTTATGACACACTTTGCGCCATTGACTACGTCGAATGCAGGGTATTTGCGAGGAACGAAGCAAATCGAAGATTGGCTAACGCCGTATTAAAATTTCAACGGAGTTAATCCAGTATGGCAGAAACGTGTCAATCTATCAGTTCTCCCATTCTCCGTCATAGCTTGAACATAACCGTTCCGATAATGGGGTGGTTGATGTGCAGAGGGTAGCCGATATAGTTTGCAGTAATGTCTTTGTCGAAATGGTTCAGCAGTCCGAGGGCTGAAGAAAGCCTGAAGATGATGTCGTTGTGCTGTATGCCGATTCCGTAGTTCCATGAAAGGCCTATCCAATGCCATGCCGGCTTGCTGCCTTGGAGTGGGCTTCCAAAGATGAAGCCGCCGCCTGAGTTCATTCCGCCGATGGCTGCGTTGCCTTGGCGGAAGGCCACCAAGTCGAGGCTGGGGCCAGTGAAGAGCTGAAGCTCGGTTTGGCTGCCGAGGCAGTCGTGGTATTGCAGCATGACGGGTAGCACACCTGTCAGGTCGTGGGCTTTCACTTCAAGGGTTTGCCCCTCTTCTTCAAATTTGGCATACGGACGGCAATATTCCAATCGGATGCCTGTTACGATGCCAAGAGGCGTCGTGCCCAGCATGTATTCCCGGTTGTATTCCACGCCGAAGCCGAAGCCCAACTTGCCTTGTTCGCAGGCGATGTACGACATGGTAACGCCGTTACACTGCATCGTCTTGCCCATCAGGCAAACGCCGAGACTTTGGTTGATCTTCTTGGGGCTGGTAGGTTCCTTTTTGGTTTCCTGTTGGGCAAAAGCAGTGATGCCCAGCAATAATGAGAAGAATAATAATACTTTGGTTTTCATGGAGATGATTGTTTAAAGGTAAATCTATGTTAGGTCTTGCAAAACTAGCACATCTTCAAAGGCTTCATGCCACAAAGGTAGAAAAAAATCAGACCTTAGGTAGCTCTTCCTTCAAATAATATGCTGTATAACTCTCCTTGCATTTGGAGACTTCCTCCGGCGTGCCTTGACACACGATCTGTCCACCACGGTCGCCCCCCTCGGGACCCATGTCGATGATATAGTCTGCCATTTTGATGACGTCGAGGTTGTGCTCGATGATGAGCACCGTGTTACCCTTGTCGACGAGTTTGTTCAGCACGTTCATCAGCACTTTGATGTCCTCAAAATGCAAGCCTGTGGTGGGCTCGTCAAGCACATAGAGCGTCTTGCCCGTGTCGCGTTTGGCCAGCTCGGTGGCCAGCTTCACGCGTTGTGCCTCGCCGCCACTGATGGTGGTGGAGGCCTGACCGAGGGTCAGATAACCTAAGCCGACGTCTTTCAATGTCCTAATCTTCTGTATGATGCTCGGAATGTTCTCAAAGAACTCCACCGCCTCGTTGATGGTCATGTTGAGCACGTCGTTGATCGACTTGCCTTTGTAGCGTACCTCTAGGGTCTCACGGTTGTAGCGTTTGCCTTGGCATTCCTCGCACAGCACAGTCACATCGGGGAGGAAGTTCATCTCGATGACGCGCACGCCTGCGCCCTTGCACGCCTCGCAACGACCACCTTTCACGTTGAAGGAGAAACGTCCCGCCTTGTAGTTGCGGATTTTGGACTCGGGCAACTCGCCATAGAGCTTGCGGATGTCGTCGAAGACCTTAGTGTAGGTTGCCGGATTACTTCGCGGTGTGCGTCCAATAGGGGCTTGGTCGATTTGGATGATCTTGTCGATCTTCTCCAAGCCTTCGATACTGTCGTAGGGCAGTGGCTCTTTCACCGAGCGGTAGAACTTCTGGCTGAGGATGGGGGAGAGGGTCTCATTAATTAAGGTGGACTTGCCCGAGCCGCTGACGCCCGTCACGCAGACCATCACGCCGAGGGGCAGCTTCAGGTCCACGTTCTTCAGGTTGTGGCCTTTGGCGCCTTTGATGGTGAGGAACTCGCCTTCCAAAGGCTTGCGTCGTGTCTTAGGCACTTCGATCTGGCGGATGCCGTTGAGGTAGTCGCAGGTGATGGAATGTCCTGTCTTGGTCTCGGCAGGTGTGCCAGCAAAGACGACTTCACCGCCGTGGCGTCCCGCACCGGGACCGATGTCGACCAAATAATCGGCGTTGAGCATGGTGTCCTTGTCGTGCTCCACCACGATGACGGAGTTGCCGATGTCGCGCAGCTCCTTCAGCGACTCAATGAGACGTTGGTTGTCGCGCTGGTGCAAGCCGATGCTAGGCTCGTCGAGGATGTACAAGACTCCTGTCAATTGTGAGCCGATCTGTGTGGCCAGACGAATGCGTTGGGCTTCGCCGCCCGACAAGGATGCCGCTGGTCGGTTCATGTTGAGGTAGTCGATTCCGATGTCCAAGAGGAAATGTACGCGCTTGTGGATCTCGCGCAGGATCTCCTTGGCGATGTCGTTTTGGCGCTCGGTGAGTTTGCTCGGCAACTCGTCGATCCACTTGCCAAGGCTGAGGGTGTCCATATTGGCCACCTCGGCTATGTTCTTGCCGTCGATGCGGAACCATTGCGCCTCTTTCTTCAGCCTCGATCCGCCACAAACGGGACAGGTCACGTGGTTCATGAACGAGCCTGCCCAGCGCGCGATGGCCGCCGAGGCCTCTTCGTTGTTTTGGCTCTCGATGAAGTTGATGATGCCCTCGAAGTTGATCTTGTAGGTCGAAACGATGCCGAGGGTCTCGCGCTTCACCTCAAAGGTCTCATTGGTGCCGTAGAGGATGACGTCCAGGGCTTCGTCGGAGATGTCCTTCATTGGTGTGTCGAGGGTGTAGCCGTATTTCAGGCCGATGGCCTCCAGCTGCTTGAAGATCCAGCTGCCAGCCTTGTATTCGCCCGCAGGAGCCAAACCGCCTTTGCGAAGGCTCAGGTTGGGGTTGGGGATGAGTTTCTCCTTGTCGACGATGGCGATTTCGCCCAGACCGTTGCACTTGGGGCAGGCGCCGTAGGGCGAGTTAAACGAGAAGGTGTTGGGCTCGGGGTCCTCGTAGGAGAGACCCGTGGTGGGACACATCAGCAGGCGGCTGAAGTAACGCAGTTTTTCGGTGTCGTTGTCGAGTACCATCAGCAGTCCCTTGCCGTAACGGAAAGCGGTCTGCACCGACTTCTTGATACGCGTAAGGCTGTCTTCGTGCACTTCGATGCGGTCGACGACGATCTCGATGTCGTGTGTCTTATAGCGGTCCACCATCATGCCAAACTCAATTTCTCGCATTATGCCATCGACGCGCACGCGGGTGAAGCCGGCTTGACGGATGTGTTCGAACAACTCGCGGTAATGACCCTTACGGCCGCGTACGGCAGGTGCAAGAATGTTGATGCGTTTGCCGTCAAACTCCTTGAGGATCAAGTCGGTAATCTGCTCTTCGGTGTAGCGTACCATGCGCTCGCCCGTGTTGTAGGAGTAGGCCTCGCCGATGCGGGCGTAGAGCAGACGCAGGAAGTCGTAAATCTCCGTGATGGTGCCTACGGTGGAGCGTGGGTTCTTGTTCACCGACTTCTGCTCGATGCTGATGACGGGACTCAGTCCAGTGATCTTGTCGACGTCGGGGCGCTCCATATTGCCGATGAACTGTCGCGCGTAGGCTGAGAAGCTCTCCATATAGCGGCGTTGTCCCTCGGCATAGATGGTGTCGAAGGCCAACGACGACTTGCCGCTCCCGCTGATGCCGGTGACGACTACCAGGGCGTTGCGCGGTATGGAGAGGTCGATGTTCTTCAGGTTGTTCTCCCTGGCACCGAGGATCTCAAGGTTTTTGTCTTCGCTGAACTCGTTCATGGCTGTTTTTTATCGGGCGGCAAAGATACGATTTTTTCTCTGAAAAACGAACCTCTACGCCATTCCTTTCAGCAGCAGATTGATGACCTCGGGCAAGCTCCTTTTCTTGTCGCAACGCGACTTCAAATAGATAACGCAAGCTCCAATCTGGGCATAATTGGAGAGAAATGTGTCCCTTCTACGAGTTCAAACGAAACGGCAGCTTTGCTTTTTGCTTTCAAGATGTCGGCAACGGCAAGGCTTTGCTCCTCCACGGTCGCCATTCTTTTTTCCTTGGCATTCTTCTCCTTTTCGCCTAACAGCAGGCAGACCTTTCTCAACTGAGGCGATGGTGTTTGTTCCTTCATCCACTCGACGAAGCCGTCGTACCACAGCGATCCGGATATGCTGATGATGTTGGCGAACGCGTCGGTATTGAAAGCCGCCCACACCGCAAATAATCCAGATAACGAAACACCCAAGAGGGTCCTCTCGGCATGCTCTATGCCCAAGTCTTTTTCTGTTTCAGGGAGAATCTCATGGGTCAGTTTGTTGAGGAACGTCGCCGCCTTCCCGCCAAAGGGCTTCGCTTTCTTGAATACCCCTAGCGCTGGCCACGGTGTCAAGTCGTCGTTCCAGTTGACGTCTTCTATCACGACAATGGAAATGCCGTGTTTTTCCGACAGCTCTTTTAAACCGTCACACAAATCGCCCTTGATTCCTTCGGGAAGAATCATGTAGCAGATTTTGTTTGAGGATTGCTTGATGATAGGCGACAACATGAGAACGTTTGTTTTTGATGAATGGATTAGAGAATTCAATATGACCCCATAACGTGCAATAGTCATCGTCACGACCTTCCGTAAAAGATTGACCACTCAATTTGCCTATCTCGACGCCTATTCCGTCGGTGCCTTCCGCATCTTCTTATGCGTCTTCGCGAACTTTCCCTTCGGGATCTTGATGTCGTAGCTGTTGCCTGCCGAAACCGTCAGCGAGTTGCTGCGCAGCCATGGGTTGAAATACTTCAGCATCTTGATGTTGGTGCCTTCTCTGTAGGCAAAATCCACAAGGTCGGGGATGGACTGCACAACGGTGATGGTCTTGGTGTCGTATGGCTTATACCATCCGTTGTCACGGATCTGGAAGCCATATTTCTCAGGGTTCTCAGTGATGACTTTCAAAGCGAGGATGCGAAACACATAGCGTTGCGTCTCTTCGGGCAAGAGCATGTCGTAGTAGGAGTCTACACGCTGCTCGTCGGTGGTTTTGGTGATACGTCCGTTGCCGCAGTTGAAGGCGGCAGCAGCCAAGGTCCAGCTGCCAAACTTGCGGTAGGATGCCTTTAGGTATTTGCAGGCAGCCACGGTCTCCTTCTCCACGTTGTAGCGCATGTCCACCTCCTTGTTGATCTCGAGCCCGTATTCTTTTCCAGTGCTTTCGAGGAACTGCCAGAAGCCGACAGCCTTCGAGGGCGAGACGGCATTGGTCAGCTCGCTCTCGATCATGGCGAGGTACTTGAAGTCCTCAGGCAGGCCGTTTTTCTGCATGATGGGCTCCAAGACGGGGAACCATCGCGTGGTGCGCTTCAGCAGAAGGATGGTGGCGGAGTGCCTGTACGAGTTGACCAAGATCTCGCGTTCGAGCCGTTCCTGGACGTAGAACAGGTCGAGCGGAACCTCCTCACCACAGAAGCTCAAGTGCTCGGGCAGTTCGATGTCGTGCGTGATGTGGTCGATCTGGTCGAAGGTGAGGTATTCCCTGTCGGTGCCTTCGTATTCTTCCAGCTGCTCGTCGTTGGATTGAGCCAACGAAAAGGAGACGGCCGCGGTCACACCTATTAATATAATAGCCATGCCGCACGCCAAAAGGAGGTTTCTTGTTCTCATGTTTGTTCTATGTCTGTTCGTTATATTCAAAAGGGCGTAATGAAGTCTTTAAACAAAGGTGCTATCTTGTCCTTGTCGGACAGAATCGGGTTTTCGATGTCCCAGTTGATGCCGAGGTCGGGGTCGTCCCAGCGTATGCTGCCTTCCGAGGCTTTATTGTAGACGTTGGTGCATTTGTAGGTGAAAACCGAATGGTCTTCAAGACACACGAAGCCATGTGCGAAGCCCTCAGGGATCCAATACATGAACTTGTTGCCTTCGGTAAGCACTACCGACTCCCATTGTCCATAAGTGGGCGAGCCTTTCCTCAAGTCGACGGCCACGTCCATCACGGAGCCTTTCACCACACGCACCAACTTGCCTTGGGCGAAGGGAGGCTTCTGGAAATGCAGTCCGCGCAGCACGCCTTTCATCGATTGCGACTCATTGTCTTGCACAAAGGTCATGTCGAGTCCATGTTGGGCGAAGCGCTCCTTGTTGTAACTCTCAAAGAAATAGCCGCGCTCGTCGGTAAACACGTCCGGCTTGATGACCAACAGGTCTTTTATCTTGGTTTCGATGATTTCCATGGTGTACTTTTTCAAAGGGATGAGACCTTTGCCTGAACCCTCATTGCGGGCTTGACCCGCAATCTCCTGAACGAACGGTTGTCGTCTTCGCGTTCAGGAGATGGCGGATCCTTGTCCGCCATGAGGGAAAAGGCGTAAGTGTCGTTTACCCAGTGTTGTGTCATTAAAGATGTACGCATTCATTATACGCTGCCGCCGCAGCTTCCATGATGCCTTCCGACATGGTGGGGTGGGGGAACACGGCGTGGATGATGTCTTCGCCCTTGGCGCCCAACTCACGACAGAGCACGGCAGCCGCAACCATCTCGGTCACGTTGTCGCCGACCATGTGGCAGCCCAGCCAGTCGCCCGTCTTGGCGTCGAAGACCACTTTGATGAAACCGTCGCGGTTGCCGGCAGCAGTGGCCTTACCCGAGGCGGTGAAGGGGAACTTGCCAATCTTTACCTCATAGCCGGCGGCGATGGCCTTCGCTTCGCTCAGGCCGACGGAGGCGATTTCGGGTGTGGTGTAGGTGCAGCCAGGGATGTTGGCGTAGTTGAGCGGCTTGGGATCCAATCCGCAGAGTTTCTCCACGCAGATGGTGGCTTCGTGGTCAGCCTTGTGGGCCAAAGCGGGACCGTGTACGATGTCGCCGATGGCATAGATGCCCGGCACGTTGGTGCGGTACCATTCGTCCACGTTGACTTTGCCGCGTTCGGTGGTGATGCCGAGTTCTTCAAGGCCGAGGTTGTCGATATTGGTCTGCACGCCGACTGCGCTGAGCACGATGTCGGCCTCCACGGTCTTCTCGCCTTTCTTCGTGGCGATGGTGCACACGCATTTCTCGCCTGTGGTGTCCACATGGGTTACCGAAGCTTCGGTCATCACGGTCATCTTCAGCTTCTTGAAGGCGCGCTCCACTTGCTTGGAGACTTCCTCGTCTTCGTTAGGCACCACGTTGGGAAGGAATTCCACCAAAGTCACCTTCACACCCATCGAGGTGAAGAAGAAGGCGAACTCCGAGCCGATGGCACCCGAACCGACCACGACCATGCTCTCAGGCAGCTTGTCGAGGACGAGGGCCTGTCGGTAGCCGATGATCTTCTTGCCGTCGATGGGCAAGGCGGGTAGTTCACGCACGCGCGAACCCGTAGCAAGGATGATATGGTCGGCTTCGTAGAGGCTCTTGTTGCCTTCGGCGTCGGTCACTTCCACCTGTTTGTCGACGGTCAGTTTGCCATAGCCGGCGATGACGTCGACATTGTTCTTCTTGAGGAGGTACTGCACACCCTTGCTCATGGTGTCGGCCACGCCTCGGCTGCGGACCACGACGGCCTCCATGTCGGGTTTCACTTCGCCTTCCACCTTGATGCCGTAGTTCTCGGCATGGTTGATATAGGTATAAACCTGGGCACTTTTCAGAAGCGCCTTGGTGGGGATGCAGCCCCAGTTGAGGCAGATGCCGCCCACTTCGGCCTTCTCGACCACGGCGGTCTTCTTTCCAAGTTGTGATGCTCTGATGGCAGCCACATAGCCTCCAGGGCCGCTGCCGATAACAATGACGTCGTATTTCATATTTCTGTGTTTTTAGATTTGTTTTTCTTGTCGCTGATGCGTTTGATGATTTTGGCCAAAATGGCCCAAAGCACAAAGAATGCCACTACGCCGATGACCCACACAATAATCAATTCCGTAACCATGCTTTCCCATTTAAATTGCAAAGGTAATGAAAAAGACGAGACAATATGGCCATTTTTCAAGATTTTTGCCAACTATGGTTCATGAGGAAGAGCATTAATCAATTGAAAATGTTGTTTATTATGCGAAAAATATTATATTTGCAGTCGAATAACGGGTAATATTATGGAAGAAAAGCAAAGAATGACTTTTAAGGTCCACGAGATGCGGCAGCATCATCAATTTTATTTCGACAATGTGTCGCACATTGTGTGCGAGGGAACTGTTTGCACGGTATACCGTATTACGGGGGAGAGCGTGAGTTTCACGAAATCTTTGTCGTCTTTTGAGAAGCTGTTACGGGGTTACCCTTTTTTCCGCATCCACCATCATACGATTGTAAATATGAAGCAGATAGCAAAAGTAAAATGCGACGGCAACCAACGTGTCGCTGTTTTGCGTGATGACACGGAATTGAATATTTCTGTACGGAAATGGAAGCCGTTCAAGTTGGCTTTTTACGAAAAACAGAAACAGATATAGTTAAAAAAGATACACTTATCGATGTGATATCAACACTTATCAAATTGTTCTGGACAGAGGCTGTTTTCTTTATGGATTAGTTGTAATATTGCAACATATAAATCCATAAATACAAAAATGCTATGAAAACAAGAATATTTTCAGTACTAAGAATGGTGGTAGTACTTATAGTATTGTCATTGGGGATATCTGCTATTGGACAGAACCTTGGTAATTGTGGGGTCGTATTTGATTCTACAGAAACGTATCAACCTTCACGGTTTTTCGAGAATTCAAGTGATACTTGGCTTTTAAAATATCGAACTCCAGGATATTGGATTCCTGATGAATCGATGCCAACTAAAACTATCCTTGTGAATTGGGTTGTTTGTAGAGACGATAATGGAGGGAATGGGTGGCAGGATTGTCAAGGGTTCAGAGAGCAAGTAGCATTAATGTTTGAAAGAGTTAATCAAGTATATTCGAGTTCTATGCCTAAAGGGTATTCTTTAACATGCGAACCTCTTTATACTCACATTTATGATTCAAAAATAAGATTTGAATTGAATGACATCATTTTTTTGAATAATACACAATTCAATCAATGTTCTTTGTATTCTGACAATACAATCAAAATGATTTTAGACTATTTGTATGAGAATTATCCTTCGTCAAAAATGGCATTAAACCATATTTTTTCCCAACCGTATAATCCGCCTTCTGCATGGGGAAAATATGGGGTTTATGGTGATAATTCATACGTTATCACAAACAAATCGATGTATGATTCAACATATGTAGTTTGGGATGATCATGTTGCACATGTCACTCATGAATATGGACATGCGGTAGGTCTTCACCATACATATGATGGAGAAATGACATGTACCACCAATTATGATTTTCTTAACGATGTGTTTGGTGATTGTTCTGAGGATATTTCTCCTTGCGCCCAAGGTTATTATTCTTGTGATGGTGACAAAGTATGTTATTTGCCTAAGGCATGGTTTGAAAATAACCACAGTCCTGCGTATCCTTTGATGTCGGGTTGTATGTCTCAACCTCGTTACATTAGTCCAAAAAGTATGGGAAGAATGCATAGAGCCCTTTCTTTATACGATAACAATTTTGTTATTGTTACAAATAAACCAATGCATAAATATGTCAAAGAGAGATATTCGTATGAGGTTCCTTTGATTATTACTACCGCTGAAACATGGGATTTCGCGATAAAAATGTATCAAGATATTGTGGTAACTAACAATGCAACATTAACCATAACTGGTGAAGTGAAAATGCCGATTAATGGTAAAATAATAGTCCATCCTGGTTCAAAATTGATTATAGATGGTGGTAGAATAATGTCTGCCCATGAAGAGCTATGGCAGGGAATTCAAGTTTGGGGAGATAAGACTGTGCATCAGGGTCTTGAAAACGGAACCTATCTTCAAGGTTATTTGGAGTTAAAAAACGGAGCTGTCATTGAGGATGCTGTCGTTGCAGTCGACTTGTGGAGGCCTGGCCATTGGAACACTACAGGAGGCATCGTTCGTGCCAGCAATGCCATATTCCGCAACAATGCCAAGGCGGTTCATGCGCTTCTTTTCCAGTACATACATAATGGACACGCCGTTAGCTATAACGCCTCGTTTTCAAAATGCCATTTTGAGATTGACGAGGGATACAAAGGGAGTGTTACTTTTTACAAGCATGTTGACCTGGCTCATGTGCGCGGGGTAAGCTTTAAGGGGTGCCATTTCAGTATTTCGGGCCATCCCGTCAATGTCTCGGATTGGAATGTTGGAATTGCTGCATACGACGCGAGTTTCGTTGCCTTGCCTGTGTGTAACTCACTTGTCGCACCTTGCCCGGAAAGCGCCTTAGAGAGATGTACATTCTCGGGCTTCAGATGGGGCGTTTATGCCGCCAACGATGGAAGTACACCGATGCCGTTTACGGTAAAAAGTGCAGAGTTCAGCAATAACTCGATTGGCATCAAATCTTGCAATACTGATTTGGCCACAGTAATGACTTCTGATTTTGTTGTTGGGAGCGTACAGGATTGGTGTGCTGCTGGTATTTTTACAGAGAGTACATCTGCCTTTAAAATTGAGAACAATTCGTTTGTAAAATCATCATCTTCTCCTTCAAGTAATTTTGGTATTGCGGTTTATGATTCAAAAGCTGGCAATGCCATTAAGCAAAACGCATTCAGCGGGCTGTATTGCGCTAACCTTGCAGTGGGGAAGAATAGGAAGTCTGATAGAATTGGCTTAGTGTATAATTGTAATACGAACACGAAAAACAATGTTGATTTTTGCGTGCTTTTTGGCTTTGACGACAGAAACCAATACGGGATACAACCCATACAAGGAAGCGAGGGTGTGGCGGCAGGTAATACGTTTAGCCAGGAGCAATCATCGTTGTTCCATTTTTACAATGAGGTTGGAGGCTTGGATTACTATTATTACAGTGATGTGGATCAAATTCCTGACCAAAATAAATTGTATGGAGTTATGCGCCATACAGCTCTTGATTCGGCTGATTGTAGATCTTTTTCCAATGGTTGGAGCGTTGTTCTATCTCAAGAGGAGCGAGGGAATAGAGAACAGGATTATTATGATGCATACTCGAGTTATTCAAGTGTCAAAGCTTTGTATGAAAGCCTTATTGACGGAGGGAATACGACAGCAGAAATTACTGATATTCGATCGGCAACCCCCTCAAATATGTGGCAAATTCGTGCTCAATTGCTCGGGCATTCCCCTTATCTTTCACAATCGGTGCTAATGGAGGCTGCCGATCGGACGGATGTGTTTCCCGAGAATGTCCTTTTCGAGATACTTGCTTCCAATCCGGACGAGTTGAAGGATGATACCCTGATAGGCTATTTACAAGACCGGCAACCTGCGTTTCCCAATTACATGATCGAATTGCTGCAACAAATAGCAAATGGCACTTCTGCAAAAACGGCCATGTTGTCCCAGATCGCGGGATACAAACATGCATACACGGAAGCGGCTTCTGATATCGCAAGGAGTATCATAAACGATTCCGTTGTCGACTATTCCGAGTTTCGTGGCTGGCTAGGAAACATGTTTGATATAGACGCTGACCGTATAATCATTGCGTCTTATATGGATGAAGGCAATTATTCCGATGCCTTCGCTTTGGCTAATATGCTTTCAGACTTGTACGGTTTAACGGGAGAAGATCTCCGCGAGCACAATGAATATATGCAGCTGTTAGGAATATACCAAACTCTTTTTCTTGAAGGGAAAAACATTTATCAAATGGATAGCATTCAGGAGACGATTGTTTCCCAGATTGCGGACAATGGGGTTGGAAAAGCGAAGCAAATGGCCGTTGCCGTGATGGAAAACGTTATGGGTTCGACGCATTACATACATTGCCCAGAAGCCAATTTGGAGGATGGGAAGGGCGGAGCGCGTCATGCTGTTTCGAAACCATTCATACAAGAAGACTTTAATAATGTGATTGGTTTCACGGCGAAGGTTGTCCCCAACCCGGCCTCCACGTGGACGGCGGTCGACTTCACCCTGCCGGGCGATGCCGCGAAAGCCACCATTAGCATCGTCAACTCCCTTGGCGTGACAGTTTTTTCTTCCGAACTTAATGGCAACCAAGGGCAGAAAGTGTTAGATTTCCGCCATCTTGCCGACGGCGTGTATGTTTACACGGTGCGATGCGGAGATTACCTCATTACAGACAAGTTAATAATTACAAAATAAGAAACCATGAAAAAGACGTTTATCTTTATCACGACGATGCTGGCTGCATCCTTGGGATCGCTCGCCCAGCAAACCTGGCCCATGCCCGGTGCGGAATGGACCTACTGCCTTTATTCCGAATTGGGCGAATGTTACGCCGAAGAGGTGTGGCGTGTCACAGGCGACAGCCTGATCGGCAACAAAGCATACGATGTGATCCAACCGGTGGATTCTGAGGGACACCCCGCCGCCAATACTGGGAAGATGCTTCTTAGTCGTTACGAAAACGATACGGTTTATCGTTTCGTAAACGGCAAGGAATACGTTTTCTTCTCCTTCAACCTCACCGAAGGCGATGTTTACACCACATTTCGTTCTGCTGGATGGGGCATTGACGGGATAGCTCACTATGCAAATGATTCCACTTGTACTTCACAACGTCCTCTGAAAGTGATACGAAAAACGGGAATCGAATTAGGAGGCCTGCTGCTGAACGAATACGTTCTCGAGGACACTCTTTTCTCCACATTGTATGGATTTGAACAAAACAGACAATGGTTACTTGTTGATCGTGTTGGCATTCTTGACACTTATCCGTTGGTTGATGTTAATGAACTAGGCTTTTATGACAGCGAAACTGGAACCGTATGCACTTATGCAGTGTGTTCGCCTTATGCCGAGTTGTCGGCTTATAGGGATCATGGTTTTGAACAAGTCTGGTATGTCTGTCATCCAACCTCGTTGGGCGACAACCGTGCCAACAACGAGGTAACACTATATCCCAATCCGGCTTCAAAAGACGTCTGTATCAGAGGCATTGAAGTCCGTGAAGTGCAGTTGTACAATGCTTTGGGGCAAATGGTGAAAAGGGTTCAAGGCGCAAATGAATTTAGTGTGCAGGATTTGTCAACAGGAGTTTACCAGCTTGTCGTCAGGGGCAAAGACGGCCGCGTGGCGACAATGCGTATGTTTGTGGAATAAGGCAAAACTTACACCTCTATTAATAATGAATTAGGTTTTGAGGGCATCTTGATGCTTTTCGAAACCATTTTTTGCCATCTTGGTGTGAGGTTTCGAAAAAAGTTATTATATTTGCAGTATAATTCAAACTCAAATATCATGAACTACGACTCAAACCCAGTACATATCCTCTACAACAATGAGGAACTGAGACAAAGAATCTTGATGATCATGGAAGGCCGGGACTCTACTACGGGCATCACTTTCGTCAACCTATGTTACCAGATTCGGCAAATGGCCATGCAAGAGCACATGGTGGAGCAGGAAGGTGAAACCACTTTTACCAATGATGAACTAACGCCCACGGATCAGGTTCGTGTGAGCCGCATCCTGTGGGAACTCATCTGGGACCACAAGATTTTCCTCCTTTTCGGCCGCAGCGAATTGCTCGGTTTGAGCAACGGTGAGGACCGTTTTGTGAAATATTGAGGTCGTTTTTCTCCATCCATAGGCGTCTTTTTCGGCAAAAACGAGTCGAAAAAGACGCTTTTTTTATGCGTAAGGATAAGTTTTCAACAGTATTATATTGCTGAAATACAATGAGATAAGTGTTCTTATCAACAATTTTTCCAAATATTTTCAAAAAAGTGCGCGGCGTATTGAAAAAAGTTGTACTTTTGCACCCGCTGAATTGAATGAGGGCTTGCCCTTGAAAATGATATAGTTAAGGAACCTGATAAGCTAAAACGTAATAGGTTTCTACACGAAGTGACGCCAAAATCAAGCGTAAAAATTGTCACGGAGTGGGTTTTATAGACTTCTAAGCCGTCCAAGGCTTATTATGTTTCCCTGACTACATCTTGCAAAGAGTTGCCCTCGGCCAGTTTGGTATGAGTTTGTAAATAATTCCTAATCAACGGATTAAATAACTAACAAATTAACCTAACAAATTAAAAATGCCGACTATTCAACAATTAGTGCGCAAAGGGCGCCAAAAATTGATCGACAAGAGCAAGTCGCCTGCATTGGATGCCAGTCCGCAACGTCGTGGTGTGTGCGTGCGTGTTTACACGACGACCCCCAAGAAGCCTAACTCCGCTATGCGTAAGGTCGCTAGGGTTCGTCTGACCAACCAAAAGGAGGTCAACGCCTACATCCCCGGTGAGGGCCACAATCTGCAGGAACACAGCATTGTTATGATCAGAGGAGGTCGTGTTAAGGATTTGCCGGGTGTGCGTTACCACATCATCAGAGGTGCTTTGGATACCTCTGGCGTTGAAGGCCGCCGCCAGCGCAGATCTAAGTACGGTGCTAAACGACCCAAACAAGCCGCAAAGAAATAACGATTAGTCAAAACAGAAAGACTTAAAAGACATGAGAAAAGCTAAACCAAAGAAGAGAATTATCCTTCCTGACCCCAAGTACGGTGATGTTCAGGTCACTAAGTTCGTGAACAACATCATGCTCGAAGGTAAGAAGAATTTGGCTTATCAGATTTTCTACGAAGCAATGGACATCGTTGAAAGTAAGCTCAACGAAAATCCAGTTGAGGTGTGGAAGAAGGCCCTGGCCAACGTTACCCCTCAAGTGGAAGTAAGAAGCCGTCGTATTGGTGGTGCTACCTTCCAGATTCCTTCAGAGATCCGTCCTGCCCGTAAGCAGAGCATCGGTATGAAGAACCTGATCGGTTATGCCCGCAAACGTCACGAGAAATCGATGGCTCTGAAGCTCGCTTCGGAAATCATGGCAGCTTACAAGGAAGAAGGTTCTGCATTCAAGAAGAAAGAAGAAATCCACAGAATGGCAGATGCCAACAAGGCATTCTCGCATTTCAGATTCTAATAGGAGAGACTAGACATTATGCAAAACGGACAGGAAAATATGATGAATCCTCTCAGCCTCACGCGTAATATCGGCATCATGGCTCACATCGACGCTGGTAAGACGACGACGACTGAGCGTATCCTCTATTATACTGGCCGTAGTCATAAGATAGGTGAAGTTCACGACGGCGCCGCCACCATGGACTGGATGGTACAGGAGCAAGAGCGTGGCATCACCATCACTTCTGCTGCAACAACGGTGTTCTGGCACCTTAACAATGAGGCTTACAAGATCAACATCATCGACACCCCTGGCCACGTCGACTTCACCGTCGAGGTGGAACGTTCGCTGCGCGTGCTCGATGGCGCCATCGCCATCTTCTGCGCCGTCGGTGGGGTGGAGCCTCAGTCGGAGACCGTGTGGCACCAAGCCAACAAATACAACGTCCCGCGTATCTGCTACGTCAACAAGATGGACCGCGCAGGCGCCGATTTCTATAAGGTGATGGACCAAATCCGCGAGAAGCTTCACGCTACTCCGGTCGCCGTCCAGCTGCCCATCGGTGCCGAAGACGAGTTCATCGGTATCGTTGACTTGATTAGGAATAAGGCGTACGCTTGGGAAGAAGTGGACAACGGTTCCGTGTTCGACGAGATCGACATCCCCGAAGACATGAAGGAAATGGTTGCGGACTACCGCACGCGCCTCATCGAGGGAGCCGTCGAAGACGACGAACAGTTGTTCGAGAAGTACATGGAAGACCCTGACAGCATTACCGAAGACGAAATCATCGCCCAAATCCGCAAGGCTACGCTTGACCTTCGCATTTGCCCGGTAATGTGCGGCTCGTCGTTCAAGAACAAGTGCGTGCAGCCCCTGCTTGACGCCATCGTCAACTACCTGCCCAGCCCGCTTGACATCGACCACGTGAAGGGTATCAATCCTAAGACCGAACAAGAAGAGATCCGCAAGGCCGACCCCAAGGAGCCTTTCTGCGCCCTAGCGTTCAAGATTGCCACCGATCCCTTCGTCGGCCGCCTCTGCTTCTTCCGCGTCTATTCCGGGACTTTGAAGGCTGGTGAGATGGTTCTCAACGTGTCGACCGGCAAGCGCGAACGCATCGCCAAGATCGTTCAGATGCATGCCAACAAGCAATTGCCCTTGGAAGAGATTTCGGCTGGCGACATCGGTGCCGCCGTCGGATTCAAGCTCATCCGCACGGGCGATACGCTCTGTGTCGAGAACAAGCCATTGGTGCTCGAGAACATCAAGTTCCCCGAGCCCGTGGTGAACATCGCCATCGAACCCAAAGTTACAGCAGACCTCGACAAGCTCGATCAGTCCTTGGCCAAGTTGACCGAGGAGGATCCTACGCTGTTCGTACACACCGACGAAAATTCGGGCCAGACCATATTGGCAGGTATGGGCGAATTGCACCTTGACATTATCATGGACCGCCTCAAGAGAGAGTTTGGCGTTGAAGTCAACTCCGGCCGTCCGCAGGTCGCGTACAAGGAAGCCTTTACTCAAACAATTCAGCATCGTGAAGTCTATAAAAAACAGACCGGTGGCAAGGGAAAGTTTGCCGATATCGAGTTCACTATGGGTCCTGCCGAAGAAGGTGTACACGGATTGCAGTTTGTCAACGAAGTGAAGGGTGGTGTCCTCTCTGCCGAGTTCATCCAAGCCACGGAGCGAGGCTTCAAGGGCGCCCTGTCCAACGGTGTGTTGGCAGGCTTCCCGGTCGAGAACCTCAAGGTGACCCTTACCGATGGTTCGTTCCATCCCGTCGATAGTGACGCCCTCTCGTTCGAGACGGCTGCCCACATCGCCTTCAAGGAAGCTGGCCTCAAGGCTGGTGCCGTGTTGATGGAGCCTATCATGAGAGTTGAAATCCATTGCCCCGACGAGTACTTAGGTGACGTCACGGGCGATTTGAACAAGAAAAGATCAATATTGCGCGAAGTCATTGCAAGCATTGGTTTCCAGACGATCAAGGCAGACGTGCCGCTGGCGGAGATGTTCGGTTACATCACCACGCTGCGCTCGCTGTCGTCGGGCCGCGCCAACTTCAATATGGAGCTGAGCCACTACGCCCCTGTCCCCGAGGCCATTGCCGAAGTGGTGATCAAGAAAGCAAAAGGACTATTATTCATTTAAGCAAACAATTCAATAAAAATAATTATTGTGAGCCAGAGAATTAGAATTAAACTGAAGTCGCACGACCACAACTTGGTTGACAAGTCAGCCGAGAAGATCGTAAAAACCATCAAGTCGACTGGAGCTGTTGTCAGCGGTCCTATTCCGTTGCCGACCAACAAGAAGATCTACACCGTTCTCCGTTCGACCTTCGTCCACAAGAAATCGAGAGAGCAGTTCGAGCTTTCGACCTACAAGCGTTTGCTCGACATCTACAACTCGACCTCTCAGACGATCGACGCACTGATGAAGCTGGAGCTCCCCAGCGGTGTGGAAGTAGAAATCAAATTGTAATTATTAAACCTATCTAGTACAACAAAATTTAAAAGCTAAAGTAGCATGTCAGGATTACTAGGAAAAAAGATTGGTATGACAAGCATTTACGACGAGGCCGGAAAGATGGTTCCCGTCACTGTCATCGAGGCAGGTCCTTGCGTTGTCACCCAAGTCAGAACGATTGAGAAAGACGGTTACAGCGCTATCCAGTTAGGTTTCGACGAGAAGAAGGTGAAGAACACCTCCAAGGCCGAGCAAGGTCACTTTGCCAAGGCCAACACGACTCCTAAGAAGCTGGTGCGCGAGTTTACGCGTTTCGAAGAAGGCCACAGAAAACAATTAGGCGAGACGCTTACTGTCGACGTGTTCATGGAAGGCGAGTATGTTGATGTCAGTGGCATCAGCAAAGGTAAAGGCTTCCAGGGCGTAGTGAAACGCCATCATTTCAATGGCGTTGGTCAAGCAACTCACGGTCAACACAACCGTTTGAGAAAACCGGGTTCCATCGGTGCTTGCGCTTATCCTTCGAGAGTGTTCAAGGGTTTGCGTATGGGCGGCCAGATGGGCAACCGTAAAGTGAAGGTGACGAACCTCATGATCATGAAGGTCGTTCCCGAGAAGAATTTGTTAGTGGTGAAGGGCGCCGTTCCGGGCCATAATAACGGATATTTAATGATTGAGAGATGGAGTTAACAGTTTATAACATCAAAGGCGAAGATACTGGCCGCAAGGTTCAGCTGAATGACGACATTTACGGCATCGAACCCAACGAGCATGTCATGTATCTGGCAGTGAGACAATACCTGGCCGACCAACGTCAGGGTACTCACAAGTCAAAGGAACGTAGCGAGTTGTCTGGTAGCACCCGCAAGCTCTTCCGTCAGAAGGGTACGGGCGGTGCACGCCGTGGCGACATCAATTCACCCCTGCTGAGAGGCGGTGCCCGCGTGTTTGGTCCCAAGCCGCGTGACTACAGCTTCAAATTGAACAAGAAGGTCAAGGTGCTGGCTCGTAAGTCGGCCCTGTCGAGCAAGATCAGCGACGGCGCCATCCGCATCGTCGAGGACTTCAACTTCGACGCCATCAAGACCAAGCAGATGGTTCAGGTGCTTGACTCTTTCAAGGTCAATGGCAACCGTAACCTCTTCGTGTTTGCTGAGCCCAACAAGAATGTTATCCTTTCTTCAAGGAACATCCAGCGCACCGAAGTCGCTTTGGCTCGCAACTTGAATACTTATGATATTCTGAAGGCCAAGAACATCTTCCTCACCGAAGGCGCTCTGCAACCTATCGTGGATGTCTTGAACAGAGAGTTTTAACCCTTAAAATGCACGAGAAATGATTATCATAAAGAAACCCGTCATTACTGAAAAGATGACCGCTATCAGCGAGAAGCTGAATAGGTTCGCTTTCATCGTTGACAAGAACGCCAACAAGTATCAGATCAAGGACGCCATCGAAAAGCTCTACGATGTGAAGGTTGAGGCTGTCAACACGATGAACTACGCAGGTAAAAAGAAGTCACGCTACACCAAGTCGGGCGTCATCACTGGTCGCGCCGCCGCTTTCAAGAAAGCTGTCGTGACGTTGAAAGAAGGTTACACAATTGACTTTTATAGCAACATCTGATCATGGCACTAAAGAAATATAAACCTACAACACCAGGTCAGCGCTTTAAGGTTATTAGCGCATTTGACGAGATCACGACCGACAAACCCGAGAAGTCGTTACTGAGACCCAAGAAGAGCACGGGTGGTCGTAACTCCAGTGGTGAAATGACTGTCCGCTACCGTGGCGGCGGCCATAAGAGAATGTACAGAATCATTGACTTCAAGCGCGACAAGGATGGTATCCCGGGCGTTGTGAAGACCATTGAATATGACCCGAACCGTACCGCTCGTATCGCCCTCGTGTTCTACAAGGACGGTGAGAAGCGCTACATCATCGCTCCTGCCGGTCTGAAGGTCGGTCAGGAAATCCTCTCCGGTAAGGGCATCCAACCCAACGTTGGCAACACGCTTTATCTGAGCGAGATCCCCTTCGGTACGATTATCCACAACATCGAGCTCCGTCCTGGCCAGGGTGCCAAGATGGCCCGCAGTGCCGGCAGCTATGCCCAGCTGATGAGCCGCGACGGCAAGTACGCCATCCTGCGTATGCCCTCAGGCGAGACCCGTATGATTCTCCAAGCTTGTAAGGCTACCATCGGCAGCGTTTCGAACGCTGACCATAACCTTGAGAAGTCAGGTAAGGCTGGTCGCAGCCGCTGGCTCGGTCGCCGTCCGCACAACCGTGGTGTTGTGATGAACCCGGTCGATCACCCGATGGGTGGTGGTGAAGGTCGTGCCTCTGGCGGTCACCCGCGCTCACGCAAGGGCTTGCCGGCAAAGGGCTACAAGACCCGCTCACCGAAGGCTGCTTCGAACAAGTATATCATCGACAGAAAGAAGAAGTAATTTAATCAGGAAAATCGCATAATACTATGAGTAGATCATTAAAGAAAGGCCCGTATATCCACTACAAACTCCAACAGAGAGTGATGGAAAATGTACAAAGCGGCAAGAAGACCGTCATCAAGACCTGGTCAAGAGCATCGATGATTTCTCCTGATTTCGTCGGTCAAACGATCGCCGTCCACAATGGCAACAAGTTCATCCCTGTCTACGTGACTGAGAACATGGTTGGCCACAAGCTGGGCGAGTTCGCTCCGACCCGTATCTTCAGAGGTCATGCCGGTAGTAAAGATAAAGGTAACAAATAATGAAAGGAGCTAACAATGGGAGCAAGAAAGCATAATAGAGCAGAAGCAATTAAGGAAGCTCGCAAGAATGTCGCCATCGCTCATCTGAACGATACCCCGACATCACCCTACAAGATGCGCCTTGTGGCCGACATGATCAGAGGTCAAAAGGTGGAGTTGGCACTGCACTCGTTGCAATACTCGACTAAGGACGCCGCCAAGCCGATTTACAAGCTGCTCCGTTCGGCCATCGCCAACTGGGAAGCCAAGAATGAAGGCAAACGCGTTGAAGACAGCAACCTTTACGTGAAAGAGATCTGGGTCGACGAAGGCCGTACGCTGAAGCGTATCCAAGCCGCCCCTCACGGACGTGCTTTCCACATCCGCAAGCGCTCGAACCACGTTACGATCATTGTGGACAGCAGAATTGCTAACGAAGAATAATTGGAGAATAAAAAGATTTAAATAATGGGACAAAAAACTAATCCTATAGGTCTTAGACTGGGAGTCATCAAAGGATGGGACTCCAATTGGTTTGGCGGAAAAGACTTTTCGGCTAAGCTCGTTGAGGACGATAAGATCCGCAAGTATCTGAACGCCCGTCTCGGCAAAGCCGGCATCTCAAAGATCGCCATCGAACGTTCCTTGAAGTATGTCACTGTCACCATCTTCACGGCTCGCCCGGGCATGATCATCGGCAAGGGCGGCGAGGAAGTCGACAAGCTGAAGAAAGAACTGGTGAAGCTCACCGGCAAGGAAATCCAAATCAACATCAACGAGATCAAGAGACCTGAGCTTGACGCTTACATCGTGGCAAGCACTATTGCCAAGCAGATTGAAGGCCGCGTGTCGTATCGCCGCGCCATCAAGACCGCTTCGTTCGGTACCATGAGAATGGGCGCCGAAGGCATCAAGATCTTGATTTCGGGTCGTGTCGGAGGTGCCGAAATCGCACGTTCCGAGTCGTACAAGGAAGGTCGTATCCCGCTGCACACGCTGCGCGCCGACATCGACTACTCCTTGGTGGAAGCCCATACCTCTTATGGCCGTCTCGGCATCAAGGTGTGGATCTGTAAAGGTGAAATTTATGGCAAGCCCGAGCTGGTGCCCACCTCTGTCAACGCTCCTGCGAAGAAGCAGGGTGGTGCCCCGCGTCCTGCCGGACGTGGTCCCCGCCGTGGTGGTGAAGGCAAACGTAAATGATCGTGTTTAATCTTTAAAAGTTGACTGAATATGTTACAACCTAAAAGACAAAAATACAGAAGGCCACAGAAAGGCAAGATGAAAGGTAACGCCCACCGCGGCCATGAACTTGCTTTCGGCTCTTTTGGAATCAAGACACTGGAAGAGGCTTTGATTACTGCCCGTCAGATTGAGGCCGCCCGTCAGGCCGTCACCCGTTACATGAAGCGTGAAGGCCAAATCTGGATCCGCATCTTCCCCGACAAACCCATCACCAAGAAGCCTTTGGACGTCCGTATGGGTAAAGGTAAGGGTGATCCCGAATACTTTGTAGCTCGTGTTACCCCGGGTCACATGCTGTTTGAAGCCGAGGGTGTGCCGTTGGCCATTGCCAAAGAGGCTCTCCGTCTGGCCGCCCAAAAGCTGCCCGTCACCACGAAGTTTGTTGTTAGAAGAGATTACGTCGAATAATTTGGAGGATAATAAACAATGAAAAAGCAAGAAGCAATCAGAGAGATGAGCACTGCCGACCTGAACGACCGTTTGGACCAGGCTCGCGAGCAGCTGGTGAAGATGAGACTTAACCACGCCGTTTCGCCGCTCGACAATCCCAATCAGATCCGTGAAACTCGCAAGAACATTGCCCGTTATCTGACCGAATTGAGAAGACGTGAACTTGAAGGTAATAAATAATTAAACGACGCAGATACAATGGAAAGAAATCTTAGAAAAGAAAGAATCGGCGTGGTCGTCAGCAACAAGATGCAGAAATCCATCGTCGTGGAGATCGAGCGTCGTGAGAAGCACCCGATTTACGGCAAGTTTATCAAGAAAACCAGCCGTTTTATGGCTCATGACGAGAAAGAAGAGTGCAACATCGGTGATACCGTGCGCATCATGGAAACTCGTCCGCTGAGTAAGAGAAAATGTTGGAGACTAGTAGAAATTATCGAAAGGGCTAAGTAATATGATACAACAGGAAACCAGACTCGCAGTAGCTGACAATAGCGGTGCAAAGGAAGTCCTCTGCATCAGAGTGTTGGGTGGAACCAAGAAGCGTTACGCCCACACGGGCGACATCATCGTCGTCACCGTGAAAAGCGCCATCCCGAGCGGTAACGTGAAGAAAGGTACCGTCTCGAAGGCAGTCGTAGTCCGCACCAAGAAGGAAACCCGTCGTGCCGACGGTTCCTACATCCGCTTCGATGACAATGCTTGCGTGCTGCTGAACCAAGCCGGTGAACTCATCGGCACCCGTATCTTCGGGCCAGTGGCCAGAGAGTTGCGTGAAAAGCAGTTCATGAAAATAGTTTCGCTCGCTCCGGAAGTGCTGTAATTCTAACTTTAAAAACGAAAGAAAATGAGTAAATTACATGTAAAGAAAGGCGACACCGTACTGGTCCTTTCAGGCAATGACAAAGGCAAGCAAGGCAAGATTTTGAGGGTCGATGTGAAGAACAACAGAGCTATCGTCGAAGGCGTTAGAATCATCTCTAAGCACACCCGCCCCAACGCCGAACACCCCCAAGGTGGCATCGTTAAGCAGGAAGCCCCTATCCACATCTCCAACCTCATGGTGGTCGATAAGAACGGCAAACCCTCGAGGATTGGGCGTAAGAAAGATGAGAACGGCAAATTGGTCCGTTATTCAAAGAAAACAGGTGAAATCATTAAGTAACTATGAACTATCAACCCAGACTTAGAGGACAATACAAGAGTGAAATCGTGCCTGCATTGATGGAGGAATTCCACTACAAGAGCGTGATGCAGGTTCCACGGCTTCTGAAAATTTCACTCAATCAGGGCATCGGCGCAGCTTTGGCCGATAAGAAACTGATCGACTACGGTATTGAGGAAATGTCCGCAATCACCGGTCAGAAAGCCGTACCGACCATTTCCAAGCACGACGTCAGTAACTTCAAACTGCGTCGTGGCAACCCGATCGGCGTTCACGTGACGCTGCGCGGCGACAAGATGTACGAGTTTCTCGAGCGCCTTGTCTGCGTGGCTCTCCCGCGTGTGCGTGACTTCAGGGGTATCAGCGACAAAGGCTTCGACGGCCGTGGCAACTATAGCTTCGGTATCACCGAGCAGATCATCTTCCCCGAAATCGACATCGAAAAGGTGGTGAAGATGAACGGTATGAACATCACCTTCGTCACTTCAGCCAAGACCGACCAAGAGGCATTGGCTTTGTTGAAACATTTTGGTCTTCCCTTTAAAAATCAAAACAAGTAAACTATGGCTAAAGAATCAATGAAAGCGCGTGAGCGCAAGAGAGCAAAGATGGTCGCGAAATATGCTGAGAAACGTGCTGCCCTGAAGGCTGCCGGCGATTACGAAGGCCTCCAGAAACTGCCGAAGAACTCGTGCCCCATCCGCCTGCACAACCGTTGCAAGCTCAGCGGTCGTCCGAAAGGCTATATGCGCCAGTTTGGCATTTCGCGTATTGATTTCCGTGAGATGGCCCTCAAAGGCTTGATCCCGGGCGTAAAGAAAGCTAGTTGGTAAACTATTTAAGACTTAGACAGATGAATACAGACCCTATAGCAGATTATCTGACTCGCATCCGCAATGCGAATAATGCCAAGCATAGAATCGTTGAAATCCCCGCTTCGAACATGAAGAAAGCCATCACGAAGATCCTCTTCGAGAAGGGCTACATCCTCAACTACAAGTTCGAAGAAGGTGAAAAGAAATCGCAGAATGTCATTAAGATTGCTCTTAAGTACCATCCTGTGACCAAGCTGCCTGCCATCACGACCATCGACCGCGTCTCGCGTCCTGGCCTGAGAAGGTATGCTGATAGTGAAAACCTGCCTCGCGTGATGAATGGCCTCGGTATCGCCATCATCTCCACCTCGCAGGGTGTGATGACCGACAAGGAAGCCCGCAAGCTCCACATCGGCGGTGAAGTGATTTGTTACGTTAGCTAATAATAGGAGATAGAAAGTATGTCAAGAATTGGTAAATTGCCTATCGCCATCCCCGCTGGCGTTACAGTCGACATCAAAGACGGTGTCATCACGGTTAAAGGTAAATTGGGTGAGCTTTCGCAGAAGTACTACGACCACGTGATCATCGAGGTCGAAGGCGACCAGGTCCATGTGAAGCCGAACGAGGCCGCTGTTGAGGCCGGTTCGAAGCATGGTCTCTACCGCGCCCTCGTCGCCAACATGATCAAGGGCGTGAGCGAAGGCTTTGAAACTGTTCAGGAATTTGTCGGTGTCGGTTACAAGGCCGAGGCCAAGGGACAAATCCTCGAAATGGCTCTGGGCTTCTCCCACAACATTTTCATGGAGATGCCTCCGGAGATCAAGATTGAAACCATCAACGAAAGAGGTAAGAACCCCATTCTGAAGATGCGTTCATACGACAAACAACTTCTTGGTCAGGTGGCCGCAAAGATCCGCTCGATGCGTAAGCCTGAACCTTATAAGGGTAAGGGTATCAAGTTCGAAGGCGAAGTCCTGAGACGTAAGGCAGGTAAAGCTGCTGGTAAGTAAAGATTAATACCTCAGTAAGAAAAGTAAGAAAATGGCAAAAACTAAAGAAGAGAGAAGACAGTTTATCAAGAAGAGCATCAGAAAGAAGATTTCTGGTACTGCCCAGCGTCCGCGCATGTCTGTCTTCAGAAGCAACAAGCAAATCTATGTGCAGCTGATTGACGACGAAGTCGGCAAGACTCTGGCTGCCGCCAGTTCCCGCGAGAACGGCATCGAAAATGAAAAGATCACGAAGACCGAACAGGCCGCCAAGGTGGGTGCCCTGATCGCCGAGAAGGCCAAGGCCGCCGGCATCGACACCGTCGTGTTCGATCGTAATGGTTATTTGTATCACGGTAGAGTGAAGTCGCTGGCCGACGCAGCTCGTAATGGAGGATTAAAATTCTAATTGTCATGGCAGAAGTTAATGTAAAAAGAGTAAAGTCTAGCGAAATCGAGTTCAAGGAACGTCTCGTTAGCATCAACCGCGTCACCAAGGTGACCAAAGGTGGTCGTACTTTCACTTTCGCAGCACTGGTTGTCGTCGGCAATGAGAATGGTGTCGTCGGTTACGGACTTGGCAAGGCCAAGGAAGCCACCGCTGCCATCCAGAAGGGCGTTGATGACGCCAAGAAGAACCTGGTGAAGGTTCCGGTTCTGAACGGCACGCTGCCTCACGAGCAGTACGGCAAGTACAGCGGCGCCTACGTCTACATCCAACCCGCTACTCCTGGTACCGGTGTCATCGCTGGTGGTGCCATGCGTGCCGTCCTCGAGAGCGTTGGCGTGAAGAACGTGATGGCCAAGTCGAAGGGCTCCTCCAACCCCCACTCGGTGGTGAAGGCTACCTTCGATGCGCTCACCAAGATGCGCGATGCTTATACCGTCGCTCAGTTGAGAGGTGTGGATTTGGATACTGTGTTTAACGGATAAAACTTTTGAAAGATGAAAAAAGTAAGAATCACCCAAGTCAGAAGTGGCATCGGAAGACCACAAGATCAAAAGGACACTTTGAAGTCGCTTAATTTGAGAAAGATGCACCAGTCGGTCGAGGTTGACATGGACAACCCGTCCGTCGCTGGTATGGTGAACAAAATCGCCCACCTTCTCAAGATCGAAGAAATCTAATTGTTGAACTTATCTAATCTACATTTATCATGGATTTAAGTAATCTCAAACCAGCAAAAGGTTCTACAAAGGAAAAGAAAAGATTAGGCCGTGGCCAAGGTTCAGGAAGAGGCGGCACGTCAACACGCGGTCACAAGGGTGCTCAGGCACGCTCTGGCGCTAAGCGTAAGATCGGCTTCCAAGGTGGTCAAATGCCTCTCCAGCGTTTGGTTCCTAAGTTCGGTTTCAAGAACATGAATCGCGTTGAGTATTGCCCGGTTAACCTCTCCACTCTGCAGAAGCTTGCTGAAAACGGCATCACGGTGATTACTCCTGAGGTGCTCGTCGAAAACGGTATCACCCACAACAACGAACTCGTTAAGGTTCTGGGTCGTGGTGAATTGACTGCAAAGGTTGAAGTTAAGGTCCACGCATTTTCCGCCAAGGCTAAGGAAGTCATCGAAGCTGCTGGTGGCACTTGCGACAAATACGAAGCGCAATGAAAAGACTGATAGAAACCATAAGGAATATCTTTAAGATCGAGGAGCTGCGTAAGCGTATCCTTTACACGATCCTCATTATCTTGATCTACCGCTTTGGTTCATTTGTCGTGATCCCTGGCGTTGACCCCAACCAATTGTCGGCTCTGCAACAAAGCAGTGAAGGCGGCCTCCTCGGACTGTTGAACATGTTCTCCGGCGGCGCTTTCGGCAATGCTTCCATCTTTGCCTTGGGTATCATGCCTTACATCACCGCATCCATCATCATCCAATTGCTCGGCATGGCTGTGCCTTACTTCCAGCGCCTGCAAAAGGAAGGTGAGAGCGGCCGTAAGAAGCTGAACCAGATCATGCGTTACCTGACCGTCCTCATCGTGGTCGTCCAGGCCCCCGGTTACATCAAGAACGTCCTTGTCCAGTTGCCCAAGACCGCTGTGACGCCTTTCGATGGCGTTCACGATCCGAGTCTCTTCTTCTGGATCTCTTCGGTCGTCCTCCTCATCGCCGGTACCCTGTTCATCATGTGGCTCGGCGAGAAGATCACCGACAAGGGTATTGGTAATGGTATCTCCTTGATCATTATGATTGGTATCATCGCCCGTCTTCCCGGTGCGTTTGCCGCTGAATGCGGTACGCGTTTCAATGAGGGCGGCACGGGTCTCTTGATCCTCGTCATCGAACTGATCGTCCTGTTCTTTGTGATGGTGGGCACCATCGCCCTCGTCCAAGGTACGCGTAAGATCCCGGTACAGTATGCCAAGCGTGTTGTCGGCAACCGTCAATACGGTGGCGTCCGCCAGTACATCCCGCTGAAAGTGAATGCCGCTGGTGTTATGCCTATCATCTTCGCCCAGGCTATCATGTTCCTGCCTATCACCATTGCCGGCTTCAGCCAGTCGGAAAGCCTTACCGGCTTTGCCTCTGCCTTTACCAACATCAATGGTTTCTGGTACAACCTGGTGTTCTTCCTCCTGATCATCGCCTTCACGTATTTCTATACTGCTGTTACGATGAACACCAACCAAATGGCGGAAGACATCAAGAAGAACGGTGGTTTCATTCCTGGTGTGAAGCCGGGTAAGAAGACGGCCGAGTATCTCGACAGCATCATGTCGAGAATCACCCTGCCGGGTTCCATCTTCCTGGGCATCGTCGCCATCATGCCTGCCATCGTTGCTTCGCTCATGAACGTCACCACGGGATTCTCCCACTTCTATGGTGGAACCTCGCTGCTGATTCTTGTGGGTGTTGTGCTCGACACCTTGCAACAGATCGAAAGCCACCTTTTGATGCACCACTACGATGGTCTGACCAAGACGGGTCGTATCAAGGGTCGTGTCGGCAGAATGTAATTGTAAGAAATCAGTCCTTTGCCCTTGCGGCAAGGACCGCCAACCAATCGGGAAACCTTCGTTGAATCACCACGGAGGTTTCCCGTAGGAAAGGCGGAAAATCCGATTAAATAGGGTGGAAGAAAGAAAAATGACAAAAAATTCCTTCAATTGGAAAAGATTTTGTACTTTTGCAGCCCGAAAAATTGGGTCCGGATTGTTGAAGGACTGAAGTGAATAACAACAAAATAGTATTTGAAAGGATAGAATATGGTAAAACAAATGTCGATTGAACAGGAAGGCACAGTAGTGGAAGCATTGGGTAACGCCATGTTTCGTGTCGAGCTGGAGAACGGTCTGGTGATCATTGCCACGATTTCCGGCAAGATGCGTATGCACTATATCAAGATCCTGCCTGGCGACAAAGTCAAGCTGGAAATGTCTCCCTACGATCTGACAAAGGGCCGTATCACCTTCAGATACAAGAATTGACGCAAACTACAAAAGAATATTGAAATGAAAGTTCAAGCATCTGTAAAGAAAAGATCTGCCGATTGCATCATCGTCAAGCGTAAGGGCAGAGTGTATGTGATTAATAAGAAGAACCCTAAGGAGAATCAGCGTCAGGGTTAATCTTGGTTGAATATTTAAACTAAAGTAAAAGATAATATGGCAAGAATCGCTGGTGTAGATATCCCGAGCAACAAAGCCGGTGAGATCTCTTTAACCTACATTTATGGTATTGGCAGGTCGCTGTCGAAGGAAATCCTGAAGAAGGCTGGTGTTGAGCCCGCTAAGAAAGTGCAGGATTGGACCGACGATGAGCAGAAGACCGTTCGTGACATCATTGCCGAACAGTACAAGACCGAAGGTGAACTTCGCGGTGAAGTTCAGATGAACATTAAGCGTTTGATGGATATCGGTTGCTACAGAGGTGTCCGTCATCGTGCTGGTCTGCCCGTTCGTGGCCAGAGCACCAAAAACAACGCACGTACCCGTAAGGGCCGTAAAAAGACTGTCGCTAACAAGAAGAAAGCTACTAAGTAATAAGTAGTTGGATCATATCTAATTTAAAAAACCACACAATTAAAAAATGGCAAAAAACAAAGTTACAAAGAAGCGTGTTGTGAAGATCGAGGCAACGGGCATGGCTTTCGTGAAGGCTTCGTTCAACAACATCATCGTTTCCTTGACCAACAATGAAGGACAAGTCATTTCTTGGGCATCAGCAGGTAAAATGGGCTTTAAAGGCTCAAAGAAGAACACACCATACGCTGCTCAGATGGCTGCTGAAGAGTGCGCCAAGACTGCCTATGACTTGGGATTACGCAAAGTTAAAGTTTATGTGAAGGGACCTGGTGCAGGACGTGAATCCGCCATTCGTGCCATCCACTCCATGGGCGTTGAAGTGACCGAAATCATCGACGTCACCCCGCTGCCTCACAATGGATGCCGTCCTCCAAAACGTAGAAGAGTGTAAGTTGAACAATTAAAAACGTAGAATTATGGCTAGATATACAGGTCCAAAAACGAAGATCGCTCGTAAGTTTGGTGAACCTATCTTTGGTTCCGACAAGTACTTCGAAAAGAGAAATTATCCTCCTGGAATGCACGGTGCCAACAGCAGAAGAAAGAAAGTCTCGGAATACGGTACCCAGCTGAAGGAGAAGCAAAAGGCTAAATATACCTACGGAGTTCTCGAGAGACAATTCCGCAAGACCTTTGAGCACGCCCGCCGTAAGGAAGGCGTCACTGGTCTGATCCTGATGCAACTTTTGGAATCACGCCTCGACAATGTGGTCTACCGCCTGGGAATCGCTCCCACTCGTTCGGCCGCCCGTCAGCTTGTGAACCATCGTCATATCGTCGTCAATGGTGAAATCCTCAATATTCCGTCTTACCTTGTGAAAGTCGGTGATGTGATTGGCGTTCGTGAAAAGTCAAAGAGCTTGGAAGTCGTCACCAATTCTCTGGAAGGCCGTCAGGGCAGCAACTTCGCTTGGCTGGAATGGGATGCGGACAAGATGTGCGGCAAGTTCATGAACTATCCGGCTCGTGAAGAGATTCCGGAGAACATCAACGAACAGCTCATCGTTGAATTGTATTCTAAGTAATTGTTGATTATTAACCTGGTAAAAAAAATAAATATGGCAATTTTAGCGTTTCAAAAACCCGATGAGGTTATCATGGTTGAAGGCTCCGACACCAAAGGCGTATTCGAGTTTCGACCTCTAGAACCAGGTTTTGGTATCACCATTGGTAATGCGCTTAGAAGAATCCTGCTGTCTTCCTTGGAAGGCTTCGCAATCACTTCTATCCACATTGATGGCGTCAGTCATGAGTTCGCCTCTATCGATGGCGTTATTGAAGATGTCGCCGACATCGTTCTGAACTTCAAACAAGTGCGCCTTAAGCAACTTGTGGCTTCAGAGACTCATGAAAAGGTGAACTTCACCATCACAGGTCAGGAACAGTTCAAGGCTGGTGATATTAACAAATATCTCAATGCCTTCCAAGTGCTGAACCCCGATCTCGTCATCTGCAACCTCGAACCTTCCGTGAAATTGAATATCGAACTCAATATCAACAAGGGTAGAGGTTATGTCCCGGCTGACGAGAACAAGGTCGTCGGCGCTCCTGTCGACACCATCGCCATTGACTCTATCTATACGCCCATCCGCAACGTGAGCTATAAGGTGGAAAACTGGCGCGTCGAACAGAAGACCGACTATGAAAAGCTCGTCATCGAGATCGACACCGATGGATCGATCAATCCTAAAGATGCTCTGAAAGAAGCTGCAAAGATCCTCATCTATCACTTCATGCTCTTCTCCGATGAGAACATCAATCTCGTCCCCGATGAGAAGACTGTGACCGAAGACCTTGATGAAGGCTCGTTGCATATCCGTCAGCTCCTCAAGACAAAGCTCGTTGACCTCGACCTTTCGGTCCGTGCGTTGAATTGCTTGAAAGCTGCTGAGGTTGAAACGCTTGGTGAACTTGTTGCCTTCAATAAGCAAGACCTTCTCAAATTCCGCAACTTCGGTAAGAAGTCGCTCACGGAGTTGGACGAGCTGGTCAGAAGCAAAGGCCTCGAGTTCGGTATGAATGTCAGCAAATATAAATTAGATAAGGAATAAGAAAGATGAGACACAATAAGAAATTCAATCACTTGGGAAGAAAAAGCGCTCACCGCAACGCTATGCTTTCAAACATGGCTTCCTCGCTGATTCTGAACAAACGCATCATCACTACCACTGCCAAGGCTAAGGCTTTGCGCATCTATGTCGAACCTCTGATTACCAAGGCAAAACCCGAGAACAACACGACCGTGGAGCAAGGCACGAGCAACCGCCGTGTGGTCTTCAGCTACTTGCAAAACAAGTTTGCTGTGACCGAGCTCTTCCGTGAAGTGGGTCCGAAAGTGGCCAGCCGTCCCGGTGGCTACACCCGCATCATCCGCATGCCGGAAAACCGTCTTGGCGACGCTGCCGAAATGGCTATGATGGAACTCGTTGACTATAACGAGGTCTACACCCGCGAGGGTCAAAAGGCCACCAAGGCTAAGAGCACGCGCCGTGGCAGCAAGAAGAATGCTCCTAAGGCCGAGGCTCCCGTTGAGGCTCCTGCAGAAGCTCCCGCCGAACAGGCTGAAGTGAAAGAGTAATGTTTTTTTCAATACAGATGATGAAGGCTGCCTTCGGGCAGCCTTTTTTTGTGTAGGCCTAAAACAAAAAAAGCCGCTCAATTGAGCGGCTTTTTTATCATCGGGACACCCGAATCTTAGTTCTCAGCCTTCACATTGTCCATGCCGACCTGGACGGCTTGCATGTTCAGCGGGATGAGCTTGTGGGCACGCTCCGGCAGGGAGTGACGCAGACCCTCTTCGACGTTCTTGTTGTCGATGATGGGGCGCAGCTTCAGGAAAGCACCCAAGATGATCATGTTGAACACCTTGCTGTTGCCCATATCGGAGGCCAACTGTGCGCCTTCGATGCTGTAGATGTGAATGTCCTTACGGGTGGGCTTGTGGGTGATGCCGTTGGGATCATAGAGCAGATAGCCACCGGGCTTCACCTTGTCCTCAAACTTGTCGAGTGACTGCTGATTCAGAATGACGGCAGTGTCGAAAGCGTTGAGGATGGGGGAGCACACGCGCTCGTCGCTGACGATAACGGTCACGTTGGCCGTACCGCCACGCATCTCCGGGCCGTATGAAGGCATCCAGCTGACTTCCTTGTCCTGCATGATACCACTGTAAGCAAGGATCTTACCCATTGACAAGACACCTTGTCCGCCGAAACCGGCTATAATAATTTCTTCTGTCATTGCTTTGTCGTTTTTAGGTTTAATTGACTTCGGGACTCCGGGACTTCGTAACTTCGGGTCTCGTAGTCCCGCAGTCTCATAGTCCCGTAGTCATTTTATTTTTTAATCAGCTCGAAATTGTCCTTGAGGTCGCCCAGAGGATAGACGGGCAGCATGTTGTCTTGCAGCCACTTGTTGGCGTCGACGGCGCTCATCTTCCAGTTGGAGTTGCAGTTCGAAACGATTTCAACGAAGTTGACACCGTTCTTGTTCTCAATCTGGTTCTGGAAAGCCTTCTTGATGGCCTTCTTGCAGTTACGCACGGCGGCGGCGCTGAACACAGCCTGACGGGTGACGTAGCGCGTGCCGGGCAGCTGGGCCAGCAGTTGGGTGATCTGGAGCGGGAAACCGTTGTTAGGTGTTCCGTCGGGCCACTGCGGCATACGGCCGTAAGGCGTGGTGGCGGTCTTCATGCCCACGAGGGTGGTAGGAGCCATCTGGCCACCGGTCATGCCGTAGATACCGTTGTTGACGAAGATCATGGTGATGTTCTCACCGCGGTTGCAGGTGTGGATGGTCTCGCAGGTGCCGATGGCAGCGAGGTCGCCGTCGCCTTGATAGGAGAACACGACCTTGTCGGGCCACACGCGCTTGATACCCGTGGCGCACGCCGGGGCGCGGCCGTGGGCAGCCTCGACGAAGTCGACGTCGAAGTAGTCGTAAGCCATAACGGCGCAACCCACGGGGGAGACACCGATGGTACGGTCGTCAACGCCAAGCTCTTCGAGCACTTCAGCGATGATGCGGTGCACAGTGCCGTGACCGCAGCCGGGGCAGTAGTGGAAAGGTTTTTCAGTCAGCAGCTTTGATTTTTCGTAAACCAAGTTTTCAGGCTGGATGATATCTTGTAATGTGATTTCTGCCATTGTCTTATTCTCCTATAATTTGTTTCTTCATAGCTTCGAGAACTTCTTCCGGGGTGTGGATGATGCCACCGACGCGGCCAAAGTGTTCGGCCTTGGCGCGGCCATTGCAAGCCAGCAGCACGTCTTCGATCATCTGACCACAGCTCAATTCCACTGAGAGGAATCCCTTGACACCCTTGTCGATGAGGTTGCGGATGGCTTGGGTGGGGTAGGGCCACAGGGTGATGGGACGGAGCAGACCAACCTTCAGGCCTTCAGCACGACCGAGTTGCACCGACTTCTGGGCGATACGGGCGCTGGAGCCGTATGCGACGAACACGTATTCGGCATCGTCGCAGTCGATCATTTCGTAGCGGACTTCATTCTTGGTCACTTCGTCGTATTTGCGTTGGAGGTGACGGTTGTGCTCTTCCATGCGGGCAGAGTCGAGGTCCAAGGAAGTGATCACGCGGTGTTGCGTGCCACGCTTGCGGCCGGTGAGAGCCCAAGGATACTTGGCTTTGATTTCCTCTTCGGTGAGGCGGGCCTTCTGCTCGGGCAGGACGACCTTTTCCATCATCTGGCCGATGGCACCGTCGGAGAGGATGCACACTGCCATACGATACTTGAATGCGAGGTCGAAGCCCAGCGGCACGAAGTCAGCCATTTCCTGGACGGAGGCAGGAGCGAGGACGATGTTACGATAGTCGCCATTGCCACCACCCTTGGTGTTCTGGAAATAGTCGGCCTGTGAGGGTTGGATGGTACCCAGACCCGGGCCGCCACGGACGACGTCGGCGAAGACGCAAGGCACCTCAGCACCTGCGATGTAGGCCAAACCTTCCTGCTTCAGGCACACGCCCGGGCTGGAGGAGGAAGTCATGACATGCTTGCCAGCTGCACCAGCGGCATACACCATGTTGATGGCTGCCAATTCACTTTCTGCTTGAAGAACGACCATACCGGTGCGTTCGTAAGGGTTCTGTTCCGACAGATACTCGATCACTTCCGACTGGGGGGTGATAGGATATCCGAAATAAGCATCAGCACCGCAGCGGATGGCGGCTTCGGCCAATGCCTCGTTACCCTTCATCAATTTTAATTCTCCCATTATGTAAGATTTTTTGATTTGTTAGACAATAGGTTTTGATTACAGGGCTTTCTTGTAAACCTTGATGACGCCGTCGGGGCAGGTGATGCCGCAGCTAGCGCAGCCGATGCAGGCTTCGGGGTTCGCCATGAAGGCGTAATTGTAACCTTTTCCGTTTACTTCTTTTGCCAATTCGATGACACCGCAGGGGCAGGCCGTGATGCAAACACCACAACCCTTACAACGCTCAGTGTCAACTACGATGGCTCCTCTGAATTTTGCCATATTTGATTAGTTTTTAGAAATTGTTGTGTCTATAAATAATGAGCCACGAAATTAGGAAATTTTGCCCAAACATTGTTCTTCTTTTTGGTTTATTTCTTGGTTTGTTGTTAATTTAGATTGATTATAAACAACATTGTAGCAATCTGCGTCTCGTAGATTGACCATTGTCATCAATTGCGTCCTCGCAAATGAAAAAAAAGCTCACTCTTTCGAGTGCGGGACTCAGTCGTTGACAATGTTGTTAGCCACCCATACTAGATTCTTGTTGTTTGCAATGATATAGCGCACGATATTCTCAAAGTGCTTTTGGCCTCTTATCAGACGGTCGTATGATTCTGATTGCCACACAGGTCCTGTTCGATTCTCATTTTTGTTGATACTTTTCGCCGTAAAACTCTTTATCGACCGCATGATTTCTGTTAATTCGTTGCCTTCTTTGATTCTCATGAGAATATGAACGTGGTTTGGCATCACAACAAAGGCCACCAAGTCATAGCGTTTCCCATCAAAGAAAAACAATGCGTCTTCTACAATCTTTCTGTTGCTTTGTTTTTTGAGCAGGCAGTTTCCGTAATTGTTGTCTAACCATTGATCTACTGCCTTTCCAAACTTGTTGATGTATTCTTTTGTCACTTTTTCATTCCATGGCTGGGGGTGTTGTTTCAGCCATCTTTCTTTTTCCTCGCGAAGCCATTGCACTTTTTCTTGGGGTAGGGAATCGTGCAGTCGAAAGGTAACGAATACATACTTGCCGTCTTGATGCCAGTGAGGTAGGAAAGTGCCCCAGTCAAAATGCTCAAAATCATTCTCATTGAAATAAGCCCCGTCATCCCAATCAGCATTATCGCAGATTGTTTTTCCATTGTCACCATTTGCGTCCTCGCAAACGGAACCCTGTTTACTTTTTAGGTCTTGTTGCATTATTTGAAGATTGAGATTGCAAACTTACAAAAAACAAATGAGGATGCCAAATATGACATCCTCATTATCACCTCATTGTCGCAATCTGCGTTCGCAGATTGAAAATGGTATTATCTTGTTGTCCAACTGCGGGACGCAGTTGGCGACAGTGTTATTTCACGGGGTGATCCATGGCGAAAGCCTTCAATCTTTCTGCTAGAATCGGGATCTCTTCCCTTTGGATCAGCGAGGTGCAGGCGCGGACGCCTTGCTTGGTGCTGCCGCAGGTGTCCAACGAGATGCCAGAAACACCGTAATACAGCATTTCTTCCACGAGGTCGGCTCCTGTGAAGCCAGGATAGCAATAGGTGAAGTAGAAGCCGTCGGCGATGGGCTCACCGCAGTCCTCGTCGTAGGTGATGTAGAAGCCGTTGTCGATGAAGGCTTTCTTCATCAGCTCTGCCTTGCGGCCATATTCCAAAACGTCCTCACGATAGTTGTAGGTACCATCATTGACGGCTTTCAGCACGGCAGCCAAAGCATGTTGTGCCGAGTGCGAAGTGCCTGAGCTGAGCGGGTGCAAGGCACCGAATAGTATGGCGCGCAAGAAGACTTCCTGTCCGCAGAAAGCTTTCAGGTCGGGGAAGTGGTGCTGGGCCAACTTGTTGCTGATGCCAAGGATGGCGCAACGCTCGCCGGCGTAGCTGAAGGCTTTCGAGCTTGAAATCATCAGGATGTAATAGTCGGTGTATTTGCCCACGGTGGGTTGGAACGGGGCTTCGCCAGGATGGCTGTAGTCCTTGCGGAAGTCCATGCCGAAATAGGCGAGGTCTTCCATGACGATGACGTTGTACTTGTTGGTCAATTCGCCGATGATGCGCAACTCCTCGTCGGTGAGGCACACCCAAGTCGGGTTGTTGGGGTTGGAGTAAAGCAAGCTGTGGATGTTGCCCTTGCTCAGCACTTCTTCCAATTTGGCACGCAGTTTCTCGCCACGGTATTCATAGATGTCGAAATGTTCCATCGGGATGCCGAGCACCTTGTTTTGGAACTTGTGGACGGGGAATCCAGGGTCGATGAAAAGCATGGTGTTTTTCTTCGCGTCGGAATGACCTGCAATCATGAACGAGGCGAAGGCACCCTGCATGGAACCGACAGTGGGCACGCAGTTGGCGGGGTCTACATCGAGGTCAAGGAAGTTCTTGATGAAGCGCGAGGCCTCTTTCTTTAAAACGGGTGCGCCATCGATGGGCGGATAGTTGGCGGCCACGCCATTTTGCAAGGCTTTGATCTGGGCTTCCACGCCAGCACGGGCGGCGGGCAGACCAGGGTTGCCCAACTCCATGTGGATGAATTTCTTGCCGCTGGCTGCTTCGAGGTCGAAGGCCAACTTGTTGATTTCACGGATGCCAGCTCTTCCGATGCTCGGCAGACCACTTTCTGCAAAGAGTTTCTTTGCCAAATCTTGGGGTACGATATTGTGTTGCATCATATCTGTTTGAATAATACTAATTGCTCATTTTAATTGGAACGGCAAAGATAGGAAATTATTTGAGACGTGCAAAAATAAAATGATTAAGTCTTTGCCGTGGTAACTGTAGTTTTCCTATTTTTGCGCTTGCAAACCTCACCGCAGACTTTTGAGCTGCAAATCTTAGGTTCGTCCTTAGATAGCATATCATTAAATTCCAAATACTGATGAAAAAGCAATTGTTACTTGCCTTAGCCCTGATGATGGGCTTCGCGCCCGTCAAGGCACAAGATGAAAAGAAAGAAGAAGGATTCCAGTTTACTACAATCAAGGAAATTCCAATCACGGCCGTTCGCGACCAACATCGCTCTTCCACTTGCTGGGCCCATTCCGGCATTGCCCTGATGGAAGCCGAAGCACTCCGCATCAAGGGCGTTGATGTCGACCTCTCCGAGATGTATGTTGTCAGCCATTCCATGATGGATCGTGCCGAAAAATATGTCCGTCTGCACGGCAACGCCAGCTGGGCACCAGGCGGTAAGTGCGGCGATGTGCTTTACTGCTTGGAACACTATGGCTTCGTCCGTCAGGAAGACATGCCTGGCAACCGTTATGGCGGAACCTTGCCCAATCACACCGAACTCGACCTCGTGGCCACAGGCTATGTGAAAGCCCTTGCCAAAAGTGACATCAGCAAACTCAGCCCCGTGTGGAAAGAAGGCCTGCAAGGCATTTACGATGCCTATCTTGGCAAATATCCTGAAAAGGTGAATGGCACGACGCCACAGGAATATGCCAAGTCGTTGGGCCTCGAAGCCGACAACTACATCACCCTCACCTCTTTCACGCATCATCCTTTCTATGAGCCTTTTGCACTTGAGATCGAAGACAACTGGCGTGGCTGCCCTTATTATAACTTGCCTATCGACGAACTGATGGAGGTCATGCAATATGCCATCGACAAAGGCTACACCTTCCAATGGAGTGCCGATGTCAGCGAGCAAGGCTTCACCCGCGACGGCATTGCCGTCTGCCCCGATGCCGAGAAAGCGGTCGAACTCTCAGGTTCCGACATGGCACATTGGTTGGGCATGTCGGCGGCAAATCGTCGCAACGAGCTGACAGCCAAGCCAATGCCAGAGATTGAAGTCACGCAAGAGATGCGTCAGGAAGCCTTTGATAATTGGGAGACTGGCGATGACCACGGTCTGCTCATCTTCGGCAAGGCCAAAGACCAAAATGGCAAGGAATACTTCATGGGCAAGAACTCGTGGGGCGACAGTGGCAAATACCACGGCATCTGGTACGTCTCTGAGGCTTTCGCCAAATACAAGACCATGAATATCGTCCTGCACAAGGACGCACTTCCTAAGAACATCGCCAAGAAACTCGGTGTGAAATGACACGCTAAAGAAGCGCTATATAAAACGCAAAACCCGCTGAAACCAGCGGGTTTTGTTGTTGGTGGGACGTACTGGACTCGAACCAGTGACCTCTGCCGTGTGAAGGCAGCGCTCTAAACCAA
>R22__coassemble_132_pt1 | contig 57703 bp, 39 predicted proteins | sample R22__metabat2_high_PE_030 | metagenome-assembled genome bin R22
GAGGAGACCATGAAGGCGGAATAGAAGCCCAAGCCAAAATGTCCGATGATGTTGGCGGCTTCGGCCTCGCTTTGCGTCTTGAACTTGGCGATGAACTCCTCCGCGCCCGAGAAGGCGATTTGGTTGATGTACTTGTCGACCTCTTCGGCGTTCATGCCGATGCCGCGGTCGCGCACGGTGAGGGTCTTTTTCTTCTTGTCGACTTCCACCTTGATGGTGAGGTCGCCCAATTCGCCCTTGAACTCGCCCGAGGCAGCCAAGGCTTTCAGCTTTTGGGTGGCATCCACGGCGTTGCTGATGATTTCGCGCAGGAAAATCTCCTGGTCCGAATAAAGGAACTTCTTGATGACAGGGAAAATGTTTTCTGTCTTTACTCCAATGTTACCAGTTTGCATATTGTTAAGTATTTAAAATTCAAGATTTAAGATTTATAATTGGCCGATGGCTTATGGCTCATAGCCTATGGCTGCCTTGAAGTTGAGGCAAGCCATAGGCTATAGGCCATCGGCCATAGTCAAATAGTGTGCCAATGGGAAAACTGACATTTTGGCAAGGAATTGAGGAGCGAGGGAGATATTTGTTTAATTTTGCGGCAAATTATAAATCTATTCACGATGGATTCTGTAAAACTAGCAAATTACTATAAGAAGGTTGCTGATTTATTATTGGCGTTTCAAAAACACATGGAAATAGTAAATGGTGATTATATTGCCAAGCATCTTACGGGCTATATTTTTCATGAGTGGATAACCTATAGGAATCCTGACAATGATTGGTTTGCGAAAGACTATAGGCCAGATTTGGATGAGGAGGCAAAGGCTCTATTATGTAATCCTAAAGATAAAGGATTTTATGTGTATGTTATTGGGACAGATAGAGTTGATGGATATGTTACTAGTTTAATAGATGGGTTTGAAGAAAACCATGAGAACGAATCATACAATGAAATAAAGGATAATGAATCTCTGAAAGAATCCATTTCAAAATGGAAAAAAGAGATTGTCAAAGGATTTGATAGGAAAGCCCAAATAAGGGGATTTGTTCGATCAATAGGTCTTTGGGGAGAAGATGGTGAAATTGTTAGGAGAACGGTTGAATCTATGGCAAATAGTATATTGTCGCCAAATGCCCCGATTGACTATTCTGAATTTCAATATAAAGGCATGTGCTTTCAAATTATTGACTATCTAAAGCGAGAAGTAAGGCTAAAATCTATAAATGGTCTTTTTGGAGAGTATAGCCGGTATGGGAAAATAAACCCTGTACTCCCCAACGAAGCATCTGTTTCCATTCCAAGCCGTACGGATGCATCCGCGTCCGCATATTCAATCGTTGAAATAGGCAAAGGCGTATTTGATTCGCTAACAGAAACAAAATGTATTTATTTAGGTGATTCTGTTAGAAAAATAGAATGGAGTTTTTGGAAATGTCGGAAGCTAAAAGCGATTAGCATTAACAATGATTTTTATCAATCTATAGGAGGCGTTTTGTATTCAAAAGATAAAAAAGTGTTGTATGCCTACCCAAATAATCATGGGAAGAGTTATGCCGTGATTGATGGTACAGAGGAAATAAACAGATTTGCCTTCAAGGATTGTGAAATGCTTGAAGAGTTGTTTTTACCAGGGTCTATCAAACGAATAGGTGTCAATGCGTTTTATAGATGTGTCAATTTAAAGGTTATCGTAAGCAAAGTGCCTAAAGAAGAAATTCAATTTGAAGGATATGTTGGTGATTATGGAAATGTTTCACCAAATTGGGTGATAATTCCCAATGACTATTAGACATTTTATGCTTTTATTCAGCCGTAAACGACCAAATTACCCTGTTCACCGCTGGATAAAAGCATGTTTTTGAAAATTTGAAGGGTGAAAAACATAGTTTTTATTTGCATGGAAACAAAAATCTTTCTACTTTTGCAATAATTTTATTACTAAGTAGTTTGTTAGTAAGCGAATTATTACTAAGTGGTTTATTACATATTGTGCCATGAATACTCCTTTCATATTCGGAAAAACAGTGAGCGGCGAGGCTTTCACTGACAGGGAAAACGAAACCGCCAAGTTGGTGTCGAACTTCCAGTATGGCGTGAATACCTTTATCGTTTCACCACGCAGGTGGGGCAAGACTTCTTTGGTGAAGAAAGTAAAAGGACTTGCCGAGAGTGAGAAGTTGAAAATCGTCTATGTTGATGTGCAACAGTGTCGTTGTAAGGAAGATTTTTGCGAGCGTTTTGCCTCAGCTGTGCTGTCTCAAACCGCCACCAAGGTGAATGAGTGGTTGGAAAATGCCAAGACTTTTCTCGGTCGTTTCAGTTTCGGCATCAATGCCTCACCCGATCCGAAAAATGAGATGTCCTTGAAAATCAATCTTTCACCTAAGGAGCGTTCCATGGAAGATCTGCTTCAATTGCCTGAAAAAATCGCCAATCGCAAAGGCTTTCGAGTGGTTGTATGTATTGACGAATTCCAGCAAATTGGCAGCTATCCTGAAACTATGCAATTCCAAACCGAACTGCGTTCTGTGTGGCAACATCACGAACTCACCTCGTATTGCCTTTTCGGGAGCAGAAAACACATTATGGAGGCCTTGTTTGATGACGTGTCGAAACCTTTCTATAAATTCGGCGATATCATCTATCTGCAACGCATTCCAACAGAATACTGGGTAAAATATATTATTGGAAAATTCCAAATGGCTGACAAGACCATCACCAAAAAACAGGCTGCTTGGATTGTTGATCAAGTTGACGGCAATTCTTCATACGTCCAGCAATTGTCGTGGTATGTATTCCAGCGAACTGAAACCAAAGTCACGGAAAGCATTCTTTCTGATGCTTTAAAAGAATTAATCGCACAATGTAGCGATTTGTTTGAGAGTAAGACGGAGAACTTGACTGCGTATCAGATGAACTTTCTTAAAGCCATTTCTAACGGCGTGACTAATGGATTCTCATCGACTAAAGTAATCCAAGAATACAAACTTGGCTCTTCTGCTAATGTGTCCATTATTAAGAAAGCATTGATAGAGAAAGATTTGATTGTCAAAGAAGGCAAAACACTTAAATTAGCTGATCCTGTTTTGGGATTGTGGCTTCAGCAAGCATAATAAAGAAATGACTATGAGCGAAATCTACGACTTCTATAACAACGGTGCCGAGATAGGTCGCTTGGAACGCGGTCTGGGTATCGTGGAGTTCCATAGGACAAAGGAAATCCTGTCGCGATATATCGACAGCGGCAAGGTGGTTTACGACGTTGGTGGCGGCATCGGGATGTATGCGGCTTGGCTGGCGAAGAAGGGCAATGAAGTCCATCTGATTGAGTTGGCCGAAAATGCCGTGGAATATGCCAAAGCCAATATGATGCAGGATTGCCATTTCATTGCCGAGACGGGCAATGCCTTGCAAGTCAATCGTCCCGACGAGAGTGCCGATGTGGTGCTCCTGATGGGACCACAATACCATCTGCGCGATAGAGAAGACCGCTTGCAATCGCTCCGCGAGGCATTCCGAGTGCTGAAGAAAGGCGGTCTCCTGGTGGCGGCGGGCATCTCCAAGTTCAGTTCCATGACTTGGGCTTTGTCGGTCTATGGCGAGAAAAAGAATGCGTCGCTGATGGAATTCCTTGATGACTCTGTGTTTTTCAACATGATTAAGGGGGAAATGACTACGGGTGACCATATCAGACCGAAGGAATACCCGAAGTTCATTGCAGAGTCGTATTTCACTACTTCTGATGAGATGAAATCGGAAATCGCTGAGGCGGGTTTTATGGCGGAGAAAGCCATCGCTGTGGAAGGTTGCATTTGGTTCACGCCGCACCTCACGGAGAAGTGGGAGGACGAGGCCAGCCGTGAACGTCTCCTTGACATTGTCCGCATCACTGAATCGGAGCCCGAGATGATGGGGATGAGTCCGCATTTCTTGGTGGTTGCTAGGAAATAAAGCCCATGTCATTCCGAGGTTTTTATTGGCATAGATACTCTTACCTTTCAGGTTCGGTATGACATGCCAATAAAAACCGAAGCGAATCTATGGGCTTTATTTCAAAAACACCTTGTCATAACAAAACAATCCCTATTTTTGTAGGCAAAATTAATAAAACCAAATATGAAAAAACTGTACGCTTTTATTGCGATGTGGCTTCTTGCAGGAAGCGCCTTCGCCCAAGTGCTTGTCAACGAGACTTTTGAAAATGGTAACACGGTAGACCAAACCCCTGTGGGCTGGATTGGCGATGGCGGATGGAAGGCTGGCATCACCATTCCAGACGACAATACGGCCCGTGGCAGAAAGCCGCATACTGGCGACTGGTACATGTACGCCACCTATAACACCGATGTGTGGATCTACAAGGAAATCGATGTGACCGCAGGAAACTACTATCGCGTTTCGTTCTGGTACGCCACCTGGCATGTCGACCACTTCAATTTGGAAGTGAAAGCCGGTGCATCCGCTAATCCTTCGGCAATGACGGAAACGGCTGTGCCGATGATGGTGGTCGCCAATGAAGACTTTGAACAGACCTCGGGGGTGTTTCAGGCAACGAGTTCGGGCGCTTACTATGTAGGTTTCCACAGCGTGGCCGACAATGGGCCATGGTATTTGTCCATCGACGACATTATCATTGAGCAAACCGCGCAATACAACTTCAACGTGGAGCAACTCACTGCCGATACCTCAGTCTATTTCGGTGAGCCTGCCTATCTGCGTTTCCGCCTCAACAACACGGGCGAACAGTCGGATACCTATCAACTCAACAGCACAGGCAACTTGCCGATTGAGTTCTATCAGAATGGCACCCAGGTGAACCAAATCAATGTGCCTTACAACAGCTCTGTGGAATTGGTTGCCAAGACGACCATGCCGATAAATCTGAACAATAACGAAGTCGTCCATGCCACGTTTGATGTGGTTTCCAGCCATTCCGCTCCTACACAAAGCGCTGACTTTGCCATCACGGCTTTGGCACCATACGCCGATTTCCCGCTTGAGGAAGGCTTCGAGAACGACTTTGTGCCCTTCGGCTGGCAAAACAACATCATCAATGGCAACTATGCCTTCGACCGCATCACGGAAGGCTCCACGCCGAGCGCGACGCCACATGAAGGCAGCCAGTATATGGCGCGATTCTACACCTACACCAATCCTTCAGGTGGTTCGGCTGAGCTGGTCTCGCCCAAGATGAACCTGAACGAACACGACAACATCGTCAGCTTCTGGATGTTCCGCAACAGCAACCCGAACATCAATAAGGACGACCGTATCAATGTGTATTATAATGCTGTGCCGCGTTCGGAAGGTGGACAGCTGCTTGGTACCATCCACCGTTGCACCTATAAGGAACCCGTTGTCGCCGATGTGGACGATTGGTACGAATATGCCTTCGCTTTCGATTGCCCCGACGACTATGGTTTCATCATTTTCGAGGGCGTCAGCGACTACGGCTGGAACCTGTATCTCGACGACATCTTCATCAATAGTTCTTCGGAAGACCATGAGGCCCCCACGGTGATCGCTGTCAGCGGTAATCAAACATACGCCGACACCGAGATGAACCTCACTTTACGCGTCCACGATGCATCTGACATGCCTGCTACGTTGGCGGCCACCTATACCATTTGGGGCGTGACCCACGATTTGACATTCACTAGGGCAGGCAAGGGCAACTACGATTACACAGCCATCATTCCTGCCTACGATAACCATACCTATGGCACAATGACCGTGCAACTTGTTGATGCCTTGGGCAACAGCGCTATATCTGAAGAAATTCCGATCCGTTGGGACTACCAACGCCCGCTGCTCTATGAAACCTTCGAGGAATGCAGCAGCATGTTCACCATGCCTGAAGGCTGGACCACCGACGGCAATCCGACATGGTGGGATTGGACTGTGCAAGGCACGGTGTACTATACGGATTATTATGAAGAAAACTTTGTTGTGAATCCGCATCGTGGCAACAAGCAGGCCGTGTTGGAGTGGGACAGCAGTGAGAGTCCCGCGGCTCAAGACCAGACTTTGATTACGCCCGTTTTGACCATCACGAGACCGACCGTTTTGCAGTTCTGGACTTGGGTGCAGTATGGCACCGATGGCTATGATCGTTTTGTGGTCAGGGTGTACGACACCTACGACGGCACTTGGGACGACAAATGGGATGCTGCCGACATGCCTTACGGACAAATCAACGCTTACGACGAGCCGATTTCCATCAATTTAGACGAGTATATCGGCCGTAACATCAAGATTGGCTTTAGAGGTTACAACACCTTTGGCGAGTGGCTGGCCTACGACTGGTTTGTCGACGATGTGAAAGTCGTTCCGACCGATACCACTGATGTGAATGTGAATGAATTGGCTGCCATGAAGTTTGATGTCTATCCCAACCCGGCGAAGGACAAGGTCGTCGTCGAGGCGCAAAGCAACATCCAACAGGTGACACTGATGGGCATCAAGGGTGAGATGCTGGAGGACAGAAAGGCCAATTCGAACAAGGTAGAACTGAACCTGGAAGGCTATTCCAAAGGCATATATGTCGTCCGCATCGTGACCGAAGACGGCGTGGCGACACAAAAAATCAACTTGATTGAATAGGGGAGAAGCACATAGAAAACGTGTTCCGCTCTATGCCAAGATTTTGCTGGGCATGGGCTTGGGTCTGGGCTTCGGCTTCCTGGCCATGGCCTTGCATTGGGAAGGTTTTGTGCACGACTGGGTTGCCCCTTGGGGCGACATTTTCATGCGCCTGCTCAAACTCATCGCCGTACCCTTGGTCTTGGTGTCGCTCATTTTGGGTGTCATCAACCTGAAGGACATCCGCAACCTGTCGCGCATCGGCTTGAAAACCATCCTGATTTATGTCTGCACTACCATCCTTGCGGTGAGCATAGGCTTGGGTATGGTCAGCGTCATCAAGCCGGGAAAGGTCTTCCCGAAAGACCGGCAAACAGAGTTTATGGAGCGCTACCAGCAGACCGTCGAGGAGCGCGAGGCGCAGATGCAACAGATGAAGGATGAGTCGCTCTTGCAGTTTGTGGTCGACATGGTGCCCGAAAACCTTTTCAAGGCCTTGGGCGACAACTCCAAGATGCTGCAAATCATCTTCTTCGCCTTGCTTTTTGGCGTGGCGTTGATTGTCGTGGGACCTTCAAAAGTGCCCTCGCTGGTGCGTTTCTTCCAACAGTTGAATCTCGTCTTGTTGAAGATTATAGATTTCATCATGGCCTTTGCACCCTACGGTGTATTTGCCCTAATGTCCGCCTTGATTGTGGACTATGCGGGCGATGTGGGCATTTTCTCTGCTTTGGGTTTGTATGCCCTGACGGTGGTACTGGCCTTGGCCATCATCATCTTATTGGTGTATCCATTCATCATGCGGGTCTTCGGCAAGCGGACGATGAAGCAGTTCTTCAAGGCGGCGGCGCCCGTGCAGATGCTGGCCTTCACCACCAGCTCGAGTGCGGCCACCTTGCCCTTGACCATGGAACGCACTCAGAAGCATCTGGGTGTCTCGGAAGAGGTGTCGTCGTTCGTGTTGCCCGTGGGTGTGACCATCAACATGGACGGCACGAGCTGCTATCAAGCCGTGGCGGCAGTGTTTTTGGCGCAGGTCTTGGGTCTGGATTTAACCTTCGGTCAGATGTTGCTCATTTTGGCCACGGCCACCATCTCCTCAATAGGCACACCTGGCATCCCTGGAGGCTCTATCGTTATGCTGATGATTGTGCTTGATTCGGTTGGTATCCCGATTGAAGGGCTGGCGCTCATCTTGGGTATTGACAGGCCTTTGGATATGTTGCGTACGGTGGTGAATGTGACGGGCGACATGACAGTGTCGTGTGTCGTTGATGAGGGCAACAAAACAGAAACGGCCGACCACGAGGCGTGATCGACCGTTGTTTTGGTTTAACGACACGTTTTATTCGTCGTCGCAGCCTAGCTTTTCAGATTTCTTCTCGATTTCGTTTCCGAGCTTCTCGATATACTCTTCGAGCTTCTTCTCTTCCTGTTCGGTCATCTTTTCCTCGTCAGTGTAGTTTTTGCTGGCGAGACCGCTAAGCAACAGTCCAAGAGCGGCTTCCTGAAGTTCGTCGCAGGTGGTGACGTCCTTGACAGCCTTTTCAAGTTGTTGGTAAATCTCCATGGTTTCTTGGTACTCCTTGGAGCCTTTGACAGTTTTGGTTTCCTTGCCGCCGCACTGCGTGAAGGCGAGCAACATCATGCCCGCGAGGGCGATAATCAGCGTTTTCTTCATAGTGTTGGTGTTTGGTTAGTTGGTTATAGTCGCAACAAAAATAGAAAAAAAACGAAAATGACAATTGGTTTTTGATGAGAAGTCCACTTTACACTGTAAAGTTTTGTTACACCACTGTAAAATAATGTTACACTTTTTATTGAATAGAAAATTTTAAATCATTGAATTTCAAATAATTGCATTTTTGGCATGCGATATGTTTTCGTTTGGCACAAAGAAAATATGTGTAAGATGAAAGCTAAGCATACCTTTTTCATTTTGATGATGTCTGTTGGAGCCTTGACCAGCGTCAAGGCTCAGGACACCACTACCATGGACCTCAAAGCCTGTATGCGCTATGCCGTGGAACATTCCACCAAGATGCGCATTGCCCATGCCGACAACCGCGATGCGCAAATCGACCGTCGTGATGCCATCCTTGCGGCCTTTACGCCTACGATTGACGGTAGCACATACGCCTACTCGAACTTTGGCCGCAGCATCGACCCGGAGACCAACACCTACATCAGGACGACCTCGTTCCATAATGGCTACAATCTCTCGGCAGGCATCAACCTCTTCAACGGATTCCAGGCGGTCAATAACCTGAAAATCACCAAGACGGCCCAACTGATGGGCTTGACCAAGGAGCAACAAACCGAAGACCAAATCTGTCTCGCCACCATGGAGGCTTACTGCAATGTGTTGTATTACACCGAGATGCAGGAAGCCCTACAAGCGCAGGTGGCCACAGCGGAAAAGTCCGTGCAGTTGGCTACAAGGCAGGAACAACTGGGACAGAAATCCCACGCAGATGTGGTGCAGATGCAGAGCGACCTCGCCGAGCGGCAGTACCAACTGACCACCTGTTGGAACAACCTCAACAATGCCGTCATTACCCTGAAGGATGTAATGTTTTGGCCCATTGAAAAACCATTGAAAATAGATGGTCTGGCTTCGATGTCATCCCGAGTCCCTTCGGCCATAGATACACTCACTCGTTCCTTCGTTCGGTATGACATGGCCGAAGGAGCGAGAGGATCTATCGAAGCCATAGTGGATCAAGCCAAAACCAACATGCCCGCCGTCCTTTTGGCCGAAGGCACGATGAAAAACGCCCGTCTCGCGCTGAAAACGGCCCGCTGGCAGTTGCTACCTCGCCTCTCGCTCTATGGTGGCTGGTCGTCGAGTTACTTCACCTATCCGGGCATGGAGGGCTATGTGCCCACACCTTATTTCGAGCAGTTGAAGAACAATGGCGGCGAATATGTGCAGCTCTCGTTGAGCATCCCCATCTTCGACCGCCTCTCGAAACATTCCAACATCGCAAAGCGAAAAAATGCCTACGACCGAGCCCAAGCCGACTATGAGCAGGCGCTTCAAACGGTGGAGGCCGAGGTGCGCCGCGCCATCGCCGACCGCGACGGCAGCGCCGACGCCCTGCGCCAAGCCGACACCCGCGCTGAATTGCAGCAAGAGGCCTTCACGCTGAATACCAAACGCTTCGAGCAGGGATTGATTTCATCTATCGAGTACCAGACGGCTTCAAACAACTACCTCAACGCCCTTGCGGAACAATTGAACGCCAGGCTTCAATACTTTATCAAGAATAGTGTGGTTAATTACTATGGAGGAATACATTATATAGAACAGTAAAAGTGATTCCCCTGCGGGGAATGGAGGTCTAAGGTCGTTTTTAACCGCGGCGGCCTGTGGCGCTACAGATTGGCAACTTGTTCTTGCCGCCGCTATATAACTAAGACAAGCACTCCATTCCCTGAAAGGGAAACTCAACAAACAATTCAACAGTTAAACAATCAGCACTTCAACAATATGAAAACCTACCTGAAATTCCTATCCCGCAACAAACTCTACACCGCCATTGAGTTCATTGGACTGAGCATAGCCTTGGCTTTCGTCATCATCAGCTTCTGCTATGTGGTGCAGCAATACGCCGTCACCCGCGAGAACCCCGACCGTGAGCGGATTTATGCCGTGGGCGATAAAAAAGATTTCCTCAATTGTTACGGCATGAAAGAAGTCATCGACGGCAAGCTGCCCGAGGTGGAAACCGTTTCGCATTTCCATCTCATACAAGACCAGTTGATTAATGTTGGCGAACAAAACTTTGTGGGCAAAATGCTTGTCTGTGATGTGGATTTCTTCAGCATCTTTCCCGTTGTGTTCAAGGAAGGCAGTCCTGAAATGCTTTCGGAACGCAATGCAGCATTCATCTCAGAAAAGTTGGCTAAAAAACTAAACGAAGCGTCTGCTGAACGACCATTGATCATTCAAGACGACACATTGCACATTGTAGGTGTCATTGCCGACAAAGGCAGCTCGTTGCTTCCCGATTTCGATGTGATGTTTAATTATGAACACGGGCAGTCGTATATGATCCAGAGTTATCGCGAAAACCCTTTCAACCATTGGGCTAACCTTGGCACTTTCATTAAGGTGCGATCCGATGTGGACCAAGAAGAGCTGTCCTCGAAATTGCAGGCACTCTGTGACGTGCAGTTCGAGAATAGTCCGAGTTGGGATGGACTTATGATGGTTCGTTTCGATGAGTTGTATTACGCCTCGGTTTACACGAGTCTGAATAAAGGCGACCGTTCCATGCTTCGCACGATGATCATCATCGGACTTTTGCTGCTCATTTCGGCCTTGCTGAACTACATCAACCTGAATGTCGCTTTGGTCGGGAAACGTGCCAAGGAGATGGCTTCGAGGCGGTTGCTCGGTGCACAGAAGTCCGACATCGTTTGGAAATTCCTTGGCGAGGCCTTTGTCTTTACCTTGTTTAGTTTCGTTGTCGGGTTGGCAATAGCCTATGCCATTGTTCCGACCGTCAATCGGCTATTGCAGTCGGATGTGGCGATTACCATATCCTTTGCTTTGCCTTACCTCGTTGCCTATCTCCTGATGGTGATAGTGGTGTCGTTGCTGGCTGGCATCTTACCAGCCGCCATCATCTCCAAAGCCCAGCCTATTGACGTGGTTCGTGGCACTTTCCGTTTCCGCAACCGCACCGTGCTCTCGAAGGTGTTCATCGTGGTGCAAAACGTCATCGCCATCTTGCTCATCGCTCTTGTGTTGACGATGGAACTTCAAATGCACCACATGGAAGATCGTTCTACAGGATTGAACGTGGAGAACCTGTTTTTCTTAGGCTCCGACCTCGACTACACAGCGGAAAAGGAAGCCCTTGTGGAAGAGTTGAGGGCTTTGCCTTGTGTGAAGGATTTGGCATCGGCAGATGCCGTTCCCGGAGTGAGGAGCATGACACTCGGTTTGAAGAAGCTCCACGACCCAGAGAAAACGGCTATGGTGCCTATTCTCTCCTGCGATACGGCGGCGTTCCGAATGTTGGGTTTTGAGGTAAAGGAGCGTTTTTTGGACGCAGATGCCCGTAGTTTCTGGATTACGGAGACGACCGCGGCGGGCGTGACGGGCTTGCCCTATGGTGAGAACAACTTCGACAGTATTGTGATGTGGCAGAAACATTGTATAAGTATGCCAGTATGCGGTGTGCTCGCCGACTTCTCGATGCAGGATGCTCTGCATGTGACCGATGAAGACTATGTGATCGTCTTTGGCAATAGCGGTTGGAACCCTAATTCCCATCTGTTGATTGATGTCGTTGGCGACCATCGCGAGGCGAAACACGCCATTGATGCTGTTTATAAGAAGCACTGCGAGAAGGTGTTTGGCGCCTATTTGGAACCTGATTACAACGATTTTGTGGAGAACGTGATTGCCAAGCAATACGACAAGCAACGCCGTCAGATGCGGCTCATCGAACTGATTATGGCGATTTCGGTCGTCCTTTCGCTGCTTGGCCTCGTGGCCATGAGCACGCATTTCGCCTCGGAGCGCGAGAAAACCATCGCCATCCGCAAGGTGTTTGGCGGCACGATGCAGAGCGAAATCCGCCGCAACTTGAAGGAATACATTATTATGATATTGATTGCCAACGCGATTGCCATTCCCGTAGCGGTGTGGCTCTGCAAACGCTATCTGGAGGACTTCGCCTATCGCATCGACTTGCACCCATGGATTTTCGTGGTCACGGTGGCGCTGTCGTTTGTGATTGCCATCGGTTCGGTGCTTTGGCAGATTGTCTCGGTGGCGCGGGTGAATCCGGTGACGGCTTTGAAGAAGGAATAGGCGTATGAAAAGAACTACAGATTACACAGATGAAACGGATTTCAAACAGAGAAATTAAAAGGCGCGAGCGCCCAATTCATACGGATTCCTACCGGCGGCAGCCATCCGTACCAATCGGGAGCCTGCGACCCCAAAAATTACTGCAAAAACATCTGTAAAATCCGTGAAATCTGTAGTTAAACAACCATCATAAAATCTTTGAATCTGAAATCTCAAACAATATGAAAAGACCCACCGATAACCTCATCAAAATCCTATCGTTAGGCATAGGTCTCGCCATCGGCATCGTGCTGATTGCCAAGGTGTGCTTCGAATTGTCGTACGACAGTTTCTACAAGGATGTGGACCGCATCTATATGATTACGGAAAGTATCATCTTTCAAGAAGGTGGCGACCCCGACGACTATTGGGGCACTTCAGGAGGCATTGCGCCGGGTTTCAGGGCGGAGGTGCCTGGCGTGGAAGCCGCTACGCGCTATTCCAACCTGCTTGACGGTAACCTTTATGACGAAAACGACAACCTCATCACGGGTCTATGCATCGGTGCCGATACCTGTTTTTTCGACTTTTTCAACCGAGAATTTCTTGCGGGCGACCCGATGCAGGCTTTGCAAGAATACAATGGCGACATTGCCGTCAGCCGCAGCTTTGCGGAGAAGTTGGGCGGCGTGAACGAGGCCATCGGCAAACAAATCTACAGTGAAGTTTGGGGACCGAAAACAAGACTGACCGTGGTGGGTGTTTTTGAAGATTTTCCGGAGAATGGCAGCGTACAATGCGACATCGTGACGGCCATTGCTGCGTTTGGTGAGTGGAGCATCAACAACTGGCTGGGCAACGACCGTTATCGCGGTTTTGTCAAGCTTGCGCCCAATGTGGACCCCAACGGCTTGAAAGATGCCATCCGTAAGATGCAGGAGGCACACCAGCCTCTGGAGGAGTTGGAGCGCGACGGCTCCACGATTTGGTACACGCTGACCCCTCTTGCCACCATGCATCGTCATGAGCCTACTATCAAAAACTATGTGTTGATTCTTTCGGTGGTGGCGGCCTTGTTGCTTTTGGTCTCGGTGCTCAACTACCTGCTAATGGCGGTTTCGGATGTGGTGCGCCGCTCCAAAGAAATGGGCGTCAGGAAGTGCTACGGTGCCAGCGCAGGAAGCATTTACGGAATGCTCATCAAAGAGACGGCTTTGAACCTGCTGGCTTCGTTGGCAGTGGCGGCCTTGGTGATATGGGCTTTCAGCGGGGTCATCGAGTCGTTGTTGGGCGTGCCAGTCGCCAGCCTTATGGTGCCGCAAACCCGTTGGGTGCTTGTCGGCATCATCGCTTTCATCTTCCTGGTCTCTGCTCTCATCCCAGCGATGATGTTTGTCAGGATTCCCGTTTCGACGGCCTTCAGCGGCTACAAGGAAAGCAAGCGTCGTTGGAAACTCTCGCTGTTGATGGTGCAAGTCGGCATCAATGCCATCCTGCTGCCCATGGTCCTTGTTGCCGACAGGCAATACGACACTGCGATGAGTGCCGATATGGGTTACGATTACGAGCAATTGCTGTATGTTCCTTTGAAGGGCGCGGACAAGGATAACTTGGTGCTGATTACAGAAAAACTACGCCAATACCCCGAGGTGGAGGCCGCCGAACTGACCTATTGCATCCCCTTGGATAAGACATCGGGAAACAACATCATGCTGCCCGACAACCCAACGAAGTATTTGATGGGCGTGTGCGACCAATATATGGCGACGGAAGGTTTCTTCGACATGATGGGCTTCCGTTTGATAGAGGGCAAGGCGCCTTCAAAGCCAAAGGATGTGGCCGTTAGCAGCAGTTTTGTGAAGGAGATGAACCTTTATGCCGACTGGAGCGACGGTGCTGTGGGCAAGGACATACTGATTTCGGAGCACAGTGATGGCGACGATGATGTTTACACCATTTGTGGTGTTTATGAAGATTATGTCATCGGCTCGATGTTGGGCAACGACGACCGCGCGAGCATCCGCTTTTGTTGGAACATGGATTGGAACTATGGCCCCGAAGACTGGTCGAGGGTGATGAACACCTTGGTGGTAAAAGTGCGCGAGGTGAATCCCGAAGCCATCGCCAAGGTGAAGGCGGTCATCGAGGAATGTCTGCCCGAGCGGAACAATGTCGAAGTGACGCCTTACACCGAATTGGTCAAGAAGGAATACACCTACCTGTATCAGATGCGGCGCACATTCATAATAGGTGCCTTGTTCGCTTTGGCGATTGCCTTGTTTGGTCTGATAGGCTTTGTGCGCGACGAAGCCAACCGCCGCAGCAAGGAAGTGGCCATCCGCAAGGTGAACGGCGCGGTGGCGGGCGAAATCATCCGCATGTTCCTGGTGGACGTGCTGAAACTGGCTGTGATTGCCGCCTTAATCGGTGTGGCGATAGCCTATTTCCTCGCTGACAAATGGCTGGAGTTGTTTGCCATGCGCATAGGCCTCTCGCCGCTCTATTTCGTCATCGGCGCGGTGTCGGTCTTGCTTATCGTTACTGCCGTGGTCGTCGTGAGCAGCAACCGCGTTGCCCGAATGAATCCTGTTAAGTCTTTGAAGAATAATTGATATGGAAACAATGTATATAGATTCCCTACGGGAATGGAGGTCAGGAGTCGTTGTTAACCGCGGCGGCCTGTGGCGCTACAGATTGGCAACTAGTTCTTGCCGCCGCTTATTACATAAGAAGAACACTCCATTCCCGAAGGGAAACTCAATCTTTGAATCTTAAATCTTGAATTATAAATCTCTACGAATATGGAACACTCAATGGATCGTAAAATCGAACAGAAAAAAGGCATTCGCCGCGCGTTCACCAAGAAGGCGCTGCCGTTTTGGGGCGGGGCGTTGCTCCTCGTCTTCATCCTCTGGCTTATCTTCAGGGACGACTCGAAGAAACTCCGCATTGACGCGGACAACATCACCGTGAGCACCGTCACCTCGGGCGAGTTCAACGACTACATCCGCATCAGCGGACAAGTCGCGCCCATGACGACCATCCAAATCAGCCCTTTGGAAGGTGGCGTGGTGCAGCAGATCGTCACCGAGGAAGGCAGCCGCGTCAAGGCGGGCGATGTCATTCTTATTTTGAGCAATGAAAACCTCGACATGCAAATCCTTTCCTCTGAGGCCGACCTCGCCGAGAAGGAGAACATCCTGCGCAACACCATGATTCAGATGGAACAACAAAAGTTGAGCGTGGAGCAGGAGAAACTGCAACTGCAGATGGAGGTGCAGCGCAACCGCCGCACCTACGAGGCACAGAAGTCGCTCTACGACGACGGCCTTATCGCCCGCGAGGACTACCTGAAGGCCGAGGAGGACTTCACGCTCTCCAACAGCCGTCTGAAGTTGGTGGAGAACCGCGCCAAGCAGGACAGCCTCCATCGCTCGGTGGAAATCGACCGTATGCGCGAGAGCCTCGAGAACATGCGCGTTAACATGATGATGATCCGCAAGCGCAAGGAAAACCTGACCATCAAGGCACCCATCGACGGCGAGTTGGGCCTGTTGGATGTGGTGTTGGGTCAATCGGTGGGCGCAGGCTCCAAGATTGGGCAAATCAATAACCTCGATAGCTACAAGATTGAGGCCCAGATTGATGAGCATTACATCGACCGCATCACGCCTGGCTTGGAGGCTACCTTCGAGCGACAGAGCGAGCGGTATCAGGCGCAGATCCGCAAGGTGTATCCAGAGGTGCGCGACGGCAAGTTCAAGGCCGACTTCAAGTTCATGGAGCAGCAGCCCGAGAACATCCGCAGCGGCCAGACCTATTACCTCAACCTGCAACTCGGCCAGCCTGTGGAGGCGGTGCTCATCCCGCGTGGCGCCTTCTACCAGAAGACGGGCGGCAAATGGATCTATGTGCTTTCGCCCGACGGCAGCAAGGCCACGCGCCGCGACATCCGCATCGGGCGACAGAACCCGCAGTATTACGAGGTCGTCGAAGGCCTTGAAGCTGGCGAGAGGGTGATTACTTCTTCGTATGACAACTTTGGAGAATCGGAGGTGCTGGTGTTTTGATAGATGAGATTCCCCTGCGGGGAATGGAGGTCAGGAGTTGTTGTTAACTGCGGCGGCCAGTGGCGCTACAATTAGGAAACTTGTTCTTGCCGCCGCTGTTAACTAAGACAAACACTCCATTCCCGAAGGGAATCTCAACAAACAATTCAACAGTTAAACAATCAACATTTGACTTACGTCGAATTAAAATTTCAACAATATGAACAGATTCAAAGACACACTCATCAAAATCCTATCGTTAGGCATAGGTCTCGCCATTGGCATCGTGCTGATTGCCAAGGTGTGCTTCGAGCTGTCGTACGACAGTTTCTATAAGGATGTGGACCGCATCTATTGCATCCAAATGGAGACCACGAGTTCCGAAGGCGTGAATGTGTTTCCGCGTGTCAGCGGGGCCGTGGCTCCAGGCTTCAAGGCCGAGGTGCCGGGCGTGGAGGAAGCCACTCGCATCGTAGACCAGACTTGGAACAAAACCAATTACACGAACGAGGAAGGCCAAATCCTTTTCGAAGGAGCCGCCATTATGACCGACTCGTGCTTCTTCAAGGTGTTCTCCATCCCCATCATTGCAGGCGACATCGAAAAGGTCTTGATATCGAAGGAACACATCGCCATCTCGCGTTCTTTCGCAGAGAACCTAGGTGGTGTTGAGGCATGCCTCGGAAAGATTGTACATGTTGAGAACGACAAAGATGTTTACACCGTGGAGGCTGTGTTTGATGACCTACCTAAAAACATATCGCTTCCTTTCGATGTGGTGTATTCCATCAATTGGATGAGCAAGGGAAGCCTTGAAAACTGGATCGGCAATGAGCGTTACACCAGTTTTGTCAAATTGCAAAAAGGTATCGACCCCCATTCGCTTGAAGAGGCTATCCACAAGATGCAAGCCACACACCAAGACTTGGAGAAAATGAAGACTGAGAAAGGCAGACAGTTGCGCTATCTTCTGGTGCCTTTCGACAAGCTCCATACTTCCGACCCCGAGGTGCACAATATGGTCATCATCCTTTCCATCGTGGCTTTCCTGTTGCTGTTCATCAGTATGATGAACTACATTCTCGTGGTGCTTTCCTCGATGGTGAAGCGCTCGAAAGAAATCGGCATCCGCAAGTGTTATGGCGCAGGCGGCCGCGAGATTTACGGGATGCTCATCAAAGAAGCGGCGGTGCATATCGGGCTGGCCTTGGTGCTAGCGGCTTTGCTTATCCTTGCGGGTAACAACTTGGCGAAGAACCTGTTGGGCACTTCCTTTACGACTACGCTCATCGGGCCGAGCATCCGCGTCATCGTGGCAGTCATCGCGCTGATTTTCGTGCTTTCGGTGATTGTGCCTGGCTTGCTCTACACCCGCGTTCCCGTTTGGCAGGCCATCCGTAATTTCAGTGAGAACAAACGCCGTTGGAAACTTTTCCTGTTGAGCCTGCAAGTGGCGGTGAATGTGTTCATCGTGGCGATGCTGCTCGTCGTGACGGGACAATACGAACACATGGCGAGTGAGGAAACTGGCTACAACTACAAAAACCTTTATTATGTCAAGGTGCGTGACACCAAAATCAATACGCAGACCCTGATTTTCGACAAGTTGAGGTCGCTGCCCGTGGTTAAAGGCGTGGAAGGATGCATGTTGATGCCATACCAAGGTGCCGAAGGAAACGTGGCTCTTCAAATGCCTGAGAGAACGGTTCTACTCTATCTTGCCGACTGCTTTTCGACCACCGAAGGCTACTTCGACATGCTTGATATTCCGTTCGCTATGGGTCATGCGCCGAGCGATACTGCCGAGATTGCCATTAGCGAGAACTTTATGGAAGAGATGGGCAAGATTGAGGATTGGAGCGATGGTCCGATTGGAAAACAGGTTTATGTCAGCGGCCACAACAGCAAGCAGGTTGGCGAAGATGAATGGCGCGAGGAGCCTTTGACGGTGTCGGGCGTTTACCGTAACATCCGCATCGGCAGTGCCCTCGATCCGAACATGAAACCGAGTTGCTACTTCTACGGCTATAACGGCAACGGCAAACCAAAGAGGTTTTGGAATATTCTCGTGAAAGTGGACCATGCCAATCGTAATACGATGCAGCAAATCCAAGATGCCGTGAACGAGGTGGCGAAAGAAGAGGAATTGGAAGTGAAATCGTATGCCGAAGAGGTGCGCGCCCAATATGCCGACAACCGCAAGATGCGCAACACCATCCTGGTTGGGGCTTTGTTCGCCCTGATCATCTCGCTTATCGGCTTGATCGGTTATGTCAGCGACGAGGCCAACCGCCGCAGCAAGGAGATTGCCATTCGCAAGGTGCATGGTGCGGTGTCGGGCGAAATCGTCGGGATGTTTGTCGGCGAGGTGCTGAAACTGTCGTTGGTGGCTGCCGTCGTCGGTGCAGTGGGTGCGTTCTTCGTGGCCCGCAAGTGGATTGAGCAATTCGCTTTCCGCATCAACCTGTCGCCGTGGTATTTCATCGGCGCAGCGGTGATCGTGCTGGTCATCGTGGCCATCGTGATTGGCGTGAGCAGTTGGCGCATCGCGAGGATGAATCCGGTGAAATCGCTTAAGGATGAGTAATTAATCACAAAACAAAAATGAATCAAACAACAAATCAACAAAATAAAAGTTTAACCATTAAAGACTAAAAGCAATGATTAAAGTAGAAAATCTCAGAAAGGTCTTCCGCAGCGAGGACATTGAAATCGAAACCATCGCATTGGACGGCGTTTCGTTCGAAATCAACGACGGCGAGTTTGTCGCCATCATGGGGCCTTCGGGCTGCGGCAAGTCCACCTTGCTCAACATCCTCGGCCTCTTGGACAACCCCACCGAGGGTCGTTACGAACTCCTCGGCCATCAGGTCGGCGACCTCAAGGAGAAGGACCGCACCCAGTTCCGCAAAGGCAACATCGGCTTCGTGTTCCAGAGCTTCAACCTCATCGACGAACTCAACGTGTTTGAGAACATCGAACTGCCGTTACGTTACATGAACATCCCCGCCGCCGAGCGCAAGCAGCGCGTTGAGGACATCATGACGCGCATGGCCATCAAGCACCGCGCCTCGCACTTCCCGCAGCAGCTGTCGGGCGGTCAGCAGCAAAGGGTGGCCATCGCCCGCGCCGTCGTCGCCAACCCCAAGCTCATCCTCGCCGACGAGCCCACGGGTAACCTCGACTCGAAGAACGGCAAGGAAGTGATGGACCTGCTCACCGACCTCCACAAGGAAGGCACCACCATCGTCATGGTGACCCACTCGCAGCGCGACGCCGGCTACGCCGACCGCATCATCAACCTGTTCGACGGTAAGATAGTGGAAGAGGTGTTGTCGCAACTGTAACTTTCGTTCTGTTGTAAAATTGGATTACCTTCGGCAAGAAATCTTTCAAAATCGAAATGAAAATCTATCAAAAACATAAGAAATTGATTTTGAATGATTTTTGTAATAGATTTTTGAGGGATTTCTTGCGAAGCAATCCGAACAAATCATGGTTTTTAGATTATCCGTCCCGCTTCCTCAAGCAAAAACGGAATGACACCCACATACATGATGCCGTCTTCATCGGTCCACGGCTTCGCGTTTCCGTCGAGAATGACAATCTTACGGAAAAAATCGCCCGTGTTCTTCAACGAGAAAGTCTCTTGATTCTTTTTCACTTCCGTATCCACATTTAGCGCGGATTGGATATATACCTTCTCGCGACCTGTATTGACGACAAAGTCGATCTCATACTGTGACTGTTGCTTTTTGCCGTCCTTTACGAGGGTCATTTCCACCACACCCACATCCACGCTGTAGCCTCTGCGGATGAGCTCGACAAAGATCACGTTCTCCATCAGATGCGATTTCTCCTGCTGTCGAAAATTCAACTTGGCGTTCCGCAGTCCGATGTCCATCGAATAGTATTTCTGTGTGTTCTCGAAATACCGTTTTCCCTTCACATCGTATCGCTGTGCACCCAAAAACAGATAGGCTTCCTCCAAATAATCCAGATAGTTCTTTATGGTATGGTCCGAGGTGTTGCGCTTCATCAGCGAGCCTGCTGCATTGGCCAGATTGTGCGGATTGGTTAGTGAACCAACAGCCGAAGACAATGCATCAATCAAGGCTTCAAGCACCTCGTCATCTTTCAGCTTGTATCGCTCTACAATATCCTTGATGTAAACCCTCTTATGGAGTCCTTTCAGGTATTTGCGCTTCTCCGTCTCGTTCTTTTCCAGCACTGCTAATGGCATACCGCCGTATGTAAGATATTCCTCCATTGCATCCACCTTCTCAAGTCTGGAAACGGGATAGAACTCCTTGAACGACAGCGGATAGACCTTTATCTCCGATCCGCGGTCTCGGAAATTGGTGACAATGTCTTTCGAAAGCATCTTGGAGTTCGAGCCAGTGACGTATATGTCCAAATTGCTTCGAGCCATCAAGTCGTTCAAGATGTCGTAGAATGTGACGTAGAGCATGTCGCGGTCTTCCTCGGGCACCAAATTCTCATCTACATCTTCGCTTTTTACCTTATAGGACAGCTGGATTTCATCGATGAAAACATAGTAACGTTTTTCGGTATTTTGCGTTTTTCGAAGCACATATTCGTAGAGCTCGTTGGGATTCCTGTACTTCACGTGTGCCTTTTTGTCTAATGCCAGCTCCACGAAGCAGTCCTTTGCCACACCTTCATTCAGTAGATAATTCTTATAGAGGGTGAAGAGCAGGATTGATTTGCCACAACGTCGTATTCCAGTGACAATCTTTACTTTTCCATTCCATTGTTTGCTTATTAACTCACTGATATACTGATTTCTTTGTATGACCATAGCATTTCTTTTTATGCATTTTACTGCAAAAATAGTCGCACTATTCGACCTTTTTTGCAGTACAAAGGTACGACTTTTCCATAAACCTCCAAACAATCAGAAAAAAAGATGAACAATTTTGATCCAAAAGTTGATTAGCCACTGTAAAGTTTCTTTACACCACTGTAAAGAAACTTTACACTTTTTGTAAAATGCTGTTTTTGTATTTAATTGGTTTTTAATTGTTTACAATTTTGGCACGGCGATTGCCATGCTTATTGGCAGTAAAATTGTAAAACTGTAAAGCTATGGCAAAGAAATCATTTTTGACCGCACTGCTCGTTATTATGGCGGTGCTGGGCGCTGAGGCGCAAAACTTGAATGGCCGTTTGGCCGACGAAAACGGCGAGCCTGTGGCTTTCGCCAACATGACACTCAAAATGGCCGCCAACGACAGCCTCGTGGCTGGCATGACTTCCGACGAGAACGGCAACTTCTCCATCGATGTGAAAGAAGGAAGGTACATCCTCACCGTATCAGCCATCGGCTACGAGCGGCTGACCATCCGCTGTGGGGCAACTTCCCTTGGTACACTATTGATGCCCAAAACCACAGCGCAATTGGATGAAGTGGTCGTCGAAGGCTCACGAATTACCGAAGAAGCAGGACGTTTCGTGGTGCTGCCCGACCCCAAGGAGGCGGAAGTTTCGGGTCGTGGTCTGACCTTGCTCGACATGCAACAGTTGCCTGGCTTGGAGGTGGATGTGGCCCGACAAACGGTCACCATCGACGGTGGCACACCCATCCTGCAAATCAACGGGAAGGAAGTGCCGCTTGAACGCTTTATAAATGTCAGGCCGGAGCAAATCCTGCGCATTGAGTACAGCAACGACCCTGGCATCCGCTATCTCGACCGTAATGCATCGGGTATCATCAATCTTGTGCTAAAGGAATCGGACGACGGCGGAAACGTGATGGCAAGGATTCAGTCGGCTTTCACGACGGGTTTCGTGGACGGCTATCTCATGGCCGCCCACCACAAGGGCAAATCGGAGTTTTCGTTGCAGTACAACCTCAGCCACCGCAACTACAAGAACGTACCTTATGAAATGACAGACAGTTACATTGCCGAAGAGCGCACGGTGGAGCGTTATCAAGAAATGAAATTCCCGTTCAATTACATTACGCACAACATCACGGGAGAATACACCTACCAGCCCAACGACAGCACCATGTTCGTGGCCACCTTGCGCGACTATATTGACAACAACCATTGGTACGGCACGGGCACCATAAACGAAACGGAGAACGGCATAACCACGCAGATGGACATGAACAAACAAACCGACCGAAAAGGCAACTCGCCAACGCTGGACTTGTTCTTCACGCACAAGATGCGCAACAAACAGAAAATCGAACTCAACGCAGTTGGGCTGTATTCGCACAGCGAGTATTTCAACAACTTGATTTACAGAGATTCGGAGAGCGAATGGCAATATCCTACCAAGGTGATTAACAAGGGTTACGTGGTAGGCGGAGAGGCCGTTTACAGCAAGCAGTTCAAGAAGGCGGAGGCCCGCGTCGGAGTGCAATACCAGCACAACTTTGCGAACAATGACTATGTGGTATACGAGACGCAGACCGAGATGACCAAGGACAACACCTATCTTTATGCTGGCATTGACGGCAATTTTAGCGACAATGTGATGTATTCTTTGGGAACGGGTGCCAAGTTGTTCACCGTGACCGACGGCATCGACACCAAGCGATACCTCCGTAACTTGAGCACGGCGGGCCTGTTTTGGCGCATCAATCAGCGTTGGTCGGTGACGGTCAACACGCAGTTTGTCCCTTACCTGCCTTCGTTGAGCGACATGTCGCCCGTGTTGCAGCGCGTGGACGATGTGGAGGCCATCTGTGGCAATGAGTCGTTGCAGCCATATAACACCTTGTTCGGTGCACTGCGGTTGCGCTACAATAATAAGGGATGGTTCGCCAGTATGATTCCAAGTTATTACAGGAACTTTTCCCCCACTGTCCGCTTGTATCATTACGATCCTGACCTTGATCTTTTCGTCGGCACACGGCAGAACACCGACTATTACCAGCGTTTTCAGTTGAAAGCCGAGGTGGGCGTGAAGCAACTGTTTGACCGATTGAACATTACGCTGAACGCCAAACTGAAGAAGGAGGAAGCCAAAGGCGAGGAATTCTATCACGACAACCTCAATTTCAGCAGCGGCATCAAGGCGCAGTTTGTCTGGAAGCAGTTGGTGGTCGGCTGCAATTTCGACTTCACGCCCGAATGGTCTTTGTTCGGCGAGGATTTGTCGGGAGGCGAGATGTCGCAAAGCATCTATGCCGAATACAACTGGAAGAGCCTGAATGCGAGCGTAGTATGGCATTGTCCATTCAACAAGAAGGGCTATATGTACCAGACCAGCAACCTCTCGGCGGTGCATCCCTACAGCCACACCAACTGGACCAGCGACAACGGCAACATGGTTGTGTTGGGCCTCACATGGAAGTTCAACTACGGGAAGGCGTTCAACAAAGGCCAGAAGACGCTTTGGAACGGTGGATATGATGACGGTATGGTGAAGTGAAACTATTTAAAATCAATAGAATATGAAGAATTTGATAATTTATACCTTGCTTGCAACCCTGTTAATGATGGACGGGTGGAACGTGCAAGCGCAAAACAACAATGTATGGAAAGTGGACACCGTAACTGACGGGAAAGGTAACAAAACCATTACCGTGTACATGCAAAAAAACGTTGTGGAAGGCAACGGCAACATCGTCACGCGCGACATCGATGTGGCGGCGTTCAAGGAAATCAGCATGATATTGCCCGCAACGGTAAACTACAAAGTGGCGGACAACTACTCCTGCCGCGTGACCCTCGATGAGAACCTTTTCGAGTGGGTCGACATCTATCTGAAAGGTGATTGCTTGAGGGTCGAGATGGTTAAGACGTTTCAGCAATCCGACGTGAAGCCGACGAAGTTCCTCATCGAGCTCACCGCCCCGACCTTGGAGGAAATCAGTATAATGGGTAGCGGTGACTTTAATTTCGTTACGCCGTATGAAGCCAAAGAGTTGAAAATCAAATTGACGGGTTCGGGCGATGTGGTTTTCGAGAAAACAGCAAACATCCATGATTTTGATGTGGATGTTGCAGGCTCGGGAGATTTGTTGAGTAAAGAGTTCCTTGCTGACTACATGGATATAAGCATCGCCGGATCGGGGAAGATGGTTTGTGAGTACCTCCAAGCCGAACGCCTGCATTCAAGTGTCGCTGGCTCAGGCGATGTCATTATTAAGGATGGTAAGGTGAAAAAAGCGAACCTTACTGTGGCGGGTTCGGGCTCCATTGAGGCACGCTGCCAGATGGAAACGATGGACTACAGCGTTGCTGGCACGGGCAGTATCGCTTACCCAGGCGATGTCAAGGCGGTAGGCACCGTAGTAGGCGGCAAGATCCATAAAATCTGGGGAACAGAAAACAACAAGAAAAAAAGTTGTGATGAAAAACCGTAATAAAACGAGAATCAACCAAACGCTTTTCGAAAAGTTGGTAAAGTTCTTCGGACTTGAAAAAGCGGAGAAAATATACAAAAGACTTGATCGTTTAAATAATAACTCAACGACTTATGGCTAGAATCTATAAAAAAGGCAAGACCTCCCTCGTGTCTTCCATCCTGAACATCTTGGGCTTGACGGCAGCCTTTGCCGCGCTCTACATCATCCTCGTGCAGGTGCACCACGACCTCACCTACAACAAGGCGCTCAAGGACAGCGACAGGATTTATGTCCTTACGAAGAAAGAAATCAATCAAAGTGGGTATTCCTCTTATATGAACCGTCCAATGGGAGAGTATGTCATTAGCGCTTCTCCCGATATTGAAGCTGGCGGATGTGGTAAAATCACGGGCAATCCTATCGCGGTTCGGGTAAGCGAGGATCAATCCCCTGTGGCCATCACGATATCTGCCATGAACAAAGGCGCCCGCGATGTGTTCGGTTTCGAACTGGTGGCAGGCAACTGGGACGATTTGACAGGCACTGGCTTCGCCCTCTCGGAATCGGCGGCAAAACGTCTTGGAGTCCAAGTGGGTGATGTGATGCAGTATTATGATGGATCTGCGTGGCAGGGGATATCCATCGTGGCCATCTATAAAGACATGCCGAAGCACAGCGACCTTTCCTCTTTCGAAATGCTTACCGATATGGGTGATATTTGCCTCGACGATTGGAAGGAGTTTTCGTTCAACTATTTTCTGAAACTTCGTAAAGGCGCCGATCCCAAGGCGATTACCGATGTGGCAATGCCAGTAGTCAAGCAGTTTTTCAGTGAGGTGAATGGTGGTGTTGAGATAACGGACGATGATGTCAAGTTTGGGCTTTATCCCGTGCGGCTGACCGATATGTACTTCGACAGCAATTCGTATTATGCCCCTGGAAAGGCGGGCAACAAAACCACAACGATGACCCTACTCATCATTGCCATTTTTGTGGTGGTCATCGCATTCATCAACTACATCAATTTCTTTTTCGCGATGGTGCCGTTGCGTCTGCGGAGCATCAATACGCGCAAGATATTGGGCAGCAGCCGTTTCCAATTGGTGATGTCGTCGGTAGGTGAGTCGGTGCTGATGGTGGTCATAGCCTTGGGCATGGCGGTGGCTGTGGTCACGCTGTTCAAGCAATCCACCTTGGCCTCGATGATTGACACTTCTCTCGATTTCGGCCAAAACTGGGGCATCGTTGCCTTGACCGTCGGCTTGGCATTGCTTATCTCGGTGGTAGCTAGCCTCTATCCGGCTTTGTTCGCCACCTCGTTTAATCCCGCTTTTGCCCTGAAAGGCACCCTCGGCGCCACGCAAAAAGGTAAAGCCTTCCGCGTCGGCTTGATTGGCTTGCAGTTCACTGTTTCCATCGTCCTGATTATCTGCGCGATATTTGTCTCAGAGCAACGCCGTTTTATGATGAATCACGAAATGGGCTTCAACCAAGAATGTCTTTTGCAGTCGCAGGTGTCGTGGAACCTTGCCACTAATCGTGAAGCCGTCGAGAGTCAGTTGTTGGCCGATGCGGCCATCAAGGACATCGCATGGGGTGATGGGCCTTTCGTAAATGATTACCGCATGAGTTGGGGACGCAAAGTACGGGGCGAGGATGCCGGTTGGGATGTCTATCCCGTTTCGTGGAACTTCTTGCGCTTCATGGATATTGACATCGTGGAAGGGCGCGATTTTACGGAAGCCGACGAGCATTCCACGGGTACTTATATCTTCAATGAAGCGGCTCGAGATCAGTACCGAATCACTCTTGAAGACCAGATTGGTGGCCATGACGGCCAAATCGCTGAGATTGCCGGTTTCTGCAAGGACTTCAACTTTGCCTCGTTGCGTCAAAGCATTAAACCTTTTGCCTTCTATGTTTACGGCAAAGACCCGTGGCATATTTGTATGAGGCTGTATATCCGCACCCAACCAGGTGTAGATGTTCTCGCCTTAATGGAGCGTGTCAGGAAAACCCTTAATGACCTCGACCCCGACTTGGGCGATGGTATGTCATTCGAGGTTCAACCTTTCTCACAATCCATTGAAAACCAATACAAAAAGGAGCAAAACCTCTCGAAATTGATTACTTTGTTCACGATTTTGGCCATCGTCATCTCGCTGATGGGCGTGTTCGGCTTGGTGATGTTCGAGACGGAGCACCGCCGCAAGGAAATCGGCATCCGTCGTGTGCATGGCGCCACGGTGCAGCAGATCCTGGCGATGTTCAACTCGCGTTTCGTGAAGATTGTGCTGGTGTGCTTCGTCATCGCCGTGCCCGTGAGCATCGTCATCATGCGGCGTTATTTGGAAGGCTTTGCCTATCAGGTGCCGCTGCATGTCTGGGTGTTCGCCCTCGCGCTGTTGGCCGTCTTGGCTGTTACGATATCGGTGGTCACCTTGCGCAGTTTGCGGGCGGCTACGATGAATCCGGTGAAATCCTTACGTAATGAATGATCTTGTAGGAACGCATAATGCGTCCCTACAATTAAACAATTCAACAATCAACAATTCAACAACACATGGCTCGAATCTATAAAAAAGGCAAGACCATTCTCGTTTCCTCTATCCTGAACATCTTGGGCTTGACGGCAGCCTTCGCCGCGCTCTACATCATCCTCGTGCAGGTGCACCACGACCTCACCTACAACAAGGCGCTCAAGGATAGCGACCGGATATATGTCCTTACCATGCCAGACCGATTTTCAAACAATGTTTATTCGACATACGTCAATCGTCAGATGTCGGAAGCGGTCATTGCTGCTGTCCCCAGCGTAGAGGCGGGCTGCTGCGCTGCCAATTTAGGGAGCCTCGAAGTTTCCGTACGCTTGGGCGAAGGACAGTCGTCAATCGAATTGAGAGTCACCAGTTTCTCCAAACCCGCCATCGACGTGTTTGGATTTGAACTTGTTGCCGGCAATTTGGACAATTGGATTAGTAACACGGATGCGGTTATGTCCGAGTCAGCGGCCAAACGCTTGGGCTTGCAGGTGGGCGACCATTTCCAATATGGCTCCTGGAATTGGACAGATGTCACGGTAGCGGCCATCTACAAGAATATGCCTGTCAACAGCGACCTTTCCTCCATCGACTTTATTCTGAATCTGGGCGAAGCGGGTATGAGCGATTGGACCCAATGGGGCTGGAATTATTTCATAAAACTCGCTGAAGGCGCTGACCCAAAAGAGTTCGATGAAATTGCACACCAAGTCGCCTTTGACCTTTTTAAGACAAAATTCGACATTGACGAAAGCAATTTGACCGAAGAAAAAGCAGCGGATATTGAGGAATATAAAAAAATGATGTCACCTCATCTTATGAAGTTGACGGACAATTATTTTGCCGATAATGTCGGGCATCCGGGCAAGTCGGGCAATCGCACCACGACCATCACCTTGCTTGTCATCGCCATTTTCGTGATGCTCATCGCCTTCATCAACTACATCAACTTCTTCTTCGCGATGGTGCCGTTGCGTCTGCGGAGTATCAACACACGCAAGATATTGGGCAGCAGCCGCTTCCAGTTGATGATGTCGTCGGTGGGCGAGTCGGTGCTGATGGTCGTTATCGCTCTTGGACTGGCGGTGGCCGTGGTTACGCTGTTCAGACAATCCACCTTGGCTGCACTGATTGACACACCGTTGAACTTCGGCCAAAACTTGGGTATTGCGGCTTTGACCATCGGTATCGCCTTGCTCATTTCGGTGTTGGCCAGCCTCTATCCGGCCTTGTTCTCCACCTCGTTCAATCCCGCTTTTGCCTTGAAAGGCACACTCGGCACCACGCAGAAAGGCAAGGCTTTCCGCATCGGCTTGATAGGCTTGCAGTTCACCGTGAGCATCGTGCTGATTATCTGTGCGATTTTTGTTCATCAGCAACGCGATTTCATGATGAATCACGACATGGGTTTCAACCAGGAATACCTACTTCAGTCGCATGTGACATGGGAACTCGCCAACAACCGTGAAACTGTCGAGAATCGGTTGAAAACCGATGCTGCCGTCAAGGACATTGCTTGGGGCGACGGCCCGTTTGTGGCCAACAGCCGTATGGCCTGGAGCCGTCCGTTCAATGACAACGATGTGCAATGGCAGGTTTATCCAGTTTCTTGGAACTTCCTGCGTTTTATGGGCATCGATATTGTGGAAGGCCGCGACTTTACTCCCGCCGACGAGCAATCGGAAAACGGAGTCTATATCATCAACGAGACGGCGCAGAAAATGTACAGCATCACCACTGAAGACAGAATCAGGGGCCATAAAGAGGTTCCTGCCGAGATTGCAGGTGTTTGTAGGGACTTCAATTTCTCTCCTTTGCGCGAAAAGATTGGGCCGTTTGCTTTTTATGTGTATGGCAAGGAGCCGTGGAGCCCGTGCATGAGGCTGTTCATCCGCACTGAAGTTGGCGTTGATACCCAAGCTTTGATGGAACGCACAATAAAAACCCTCAACGACCTTGATCCGACATTAGGCGATGGTTTCTCGGTATGGATGAGACCATTTAAACAAGCCATTGAAAACCAATATAAAAAGGAGCAAAACCTCTCGAAGTTGGTCACTCTGTTCACGATTTTGGCCATCGTCATCTCGCTGATGGGCGTGTTCGGTTTGGTGATGTTCGAGACGGAACACCGCCGCAAGGAAATCGGCATCCGTCGTGTGCATGGCGCCACGGTGCAGCAGATCCTGGCGATGTTCAACTCGCGCTTCGTGAAGATTGTGTTGGTGTGCTTCGTCATTGCCGTGCCGGTAAGCATCGTCATCATGCGGCGTTATTTGGAGGGCTTCGCCTATCAGGTGCCGCTGCATGTTTGGGTGTTTGCCTTGGCGCTGTTGGCAGTTTTGGCGGTCACGATAGCGGTGGTCACCTTGCGCAGTCTGCGGGCGGCTACGGTGAATCCGGTGAAGTCGTTGAGGAACGAGTAATACTCGTTCAGAAAAACGGGATAAAATTCAATTATTCGTTCAGAAAAATGGGTTATATGGTTGTTTTTTCATTTGGAAAAGTGTATTTTTGCAGCGTTAATTCGTTTGAAAAGATGCTGGAATGATTCGTCGCTGTTATAACACAGAAGCAACGGGTTTGCCCATGGAAGGTAATGCCATAGATCCGTCTTCAAAGTGTATATCACCGACATTGGCTTGCTTGTCACCATGCTTGGCGGTTCCACTCGAAATGACATTATACAAGGGAGCTTGGGCGGTTTCAAAGGGGCTATCTTTGAAAACTTGATGGCTGATACACTCCATAAAAAAGAGCAGAATCTGTACTACTACCGTAAGGAATCTGGCATGGAACTGGACTTTTTGGTTAGTTACAAGGGAGAATGTGTTCCCGTTGAGGTCAAAGCCAAGACAGCCAAAGCAAAAAGCCTTTCAACTGCACTGAAGTATCCTGAAAAGTACCATGTATACCATGCCGTAAAATTCGGCGATTTCAATATTGGTCGTGAAGGCCCTTTGTTGACACTTCCGAACTATATGCAGTTCCTTCTCGATCTCGAACCCGAAGAAATCATCTTGGGACCTATTGACACCAATGGACTCAATCGCTTGGCAAAAGAAGTATTGGAAAAATAGATTGTAAAGTTTCTTTACACCCACTGTAAAGAAACTTTACACTTTTACAAAAGGGTAAAATCATATCTTGTTGATTCATATTGTTTTATGATTTTGGCACGGATTATGCCACACGACCTACAACAATTAAACAAATAAACAGTTAAACAAATCGAAGATTCAACGAAGTTAATCAACAATTAAACAGCAATGAGCAGCTACCTGAAATTCCTCTCCCGAAACAAACTCTACAGCATCATCGAAGCGGTGGGCTTGGCCGTGAGCCTTGCTTTTGTGGTCATCATCTTCTGTTATGTGGCGCAACATATCGCCATCACACGTGAAAACCCAAATAGAAAGGAGATATATTGTGTGGCTTTGAATGACATAACCCTGTTCGAATACGGGATGAAGAAGAGCATAGGGGAGAGCATCCCTGAAATTGAAGCAGTCACCGAGTGCGGCTTCATCTATGGCACAGAGATGAAGGCAGATGAGCTGACGCTAATGCCAAGCGTGTTGGGCTGCGACCGCGACTTTTTCAACTTTTTTCCTGTCCAATTGTCAGAAGGCAAACCCGAACAAATTGACGATGTTTTGACGGCTTTCATATCGGAAAAACTGGCGCAAGCCCTATCGGAAACTGGCGAGGTCGTGGGACGGACCATCCATCTTTTGGCACATGACTTCACCGTAGCGGGTGTGTTCACTGACTTGGGCAACTCGCTTTTCGATGTTACACCCGACGTGATTGTCAATGTGGACCTCACCGATGGCAGAACGTTCCGAGGTGGATTCAACAGTCCGATGCGACCCGCCAACATGTTTGAAAACGTGTGGGTCTTTGTGAAATCGCATCCTAATGCCGACCGAGAGGTGCTGCGAGAGAAGATGGTTGTAGCTTGTCAGTCATTTTATAAGACGATATTGGGCAGCGATTTTTCCATCGAATCTAAGAACCTGACCTTGATTCGACTGGATGAAATACTCTACAGCGATGCCAGCACCAACTTGAAGAAGGGCGACAAAACCATGATGCGCAGCTTGTTGGCGGTAGGTTTGTTGCTGCTCATTTCTTCGATATTCAACTACATCAATCTCAATGTGGCTTTGACGAGCAAGCGTGCCAAGGAGATGGCCACACGGCGATTGCACGGAGCCACCAAAGGCCGAATCATCGGGAAATACCTGCTTGAGTCGTTGGCGTTTACCACGGTGTGCATGGTGCTGGGCATCTTGCTGGCTGAGGCACTCGCACCGCTAGTCAACCGCCTGTTGGGTGGTGATATTGGTGTAAAAGTTTTGCTTTCACCATCCTATTTGCTTGCCTATCTGCTGATGGTGGTCGTGGTGGCGCTGTTAGCAGGCATTATCCCTGCTGCAGTGGTGTCGCGAGCCAAGCCTATCGATGTGGTGACTGGCGCCTTCCGCTTTCGCAACAAGATGGTGCTCTCGAAGGTGTTCATCGTCTTGCAGAATGTCATCGCCATCGTGCTAATTGCCTTGGTAATCACGATGGAGGTGCAGATGCGCCACATGGAGCGAAGGCCTGTCGGGTGCCGTACCGAAAACCTGTTTTTCATCGAGTCCATCTTATCGGGTGACGAGGCCTTTGAGAACGACCTGCTTGCCTTGCCTTGCGTGAAGCGGATGGGACATTCCTATGGTTATCCGGGAGGTGCCCGTATGGGTTCAAGTTGGAAACGTCTCAACGATCCTGACAATTGGATTCAAGTGATGTATCTGATGTGCGACACTACGGCTTTCGATATGTTTGGCTTTGACATCAAGGCGATGTATGGCCAGCTGGATGAACGTCAATGGCTGTTGACGCAGGGGTTGTTGGAAAGCCAGATGGGGATTCCGATGGAGGACTTCGATCCTGACTCGCTAGGCGCATGGTACAAGCGGAATGTCGGTTATGACCTGTGCGGTGTGGTGGGGGATTTTGCCATTACTGACGCGGCGCATGTGGTGGATGAGACTTTCGGCGCGGTGCAAATTGTGGGAAAGGAGCCGATGTTCAGAGGCGTGGCGTATCATCCTGTATTGGAGATTGTGGGCGATCAAGCAGAGGCGCGTAAAGCCATTATGGGGGTTTATGATAAACACATGAGTAAGAAATCCGTTTATTGGGAAGCTACCGCCGACTTTATCGACAATATGCTGCTGCAAGATTTGCAGGGCACCAAAAACAGGATGCGCCTTGTGGATATGTTTATGGCAGTGGCGGTGTTGCTGTCGCTGCTGGGTCTCGTGGCCATGAGCACGCATTTTGCCTCCGAGCGCGAGAAGACCATCGCCGTCCGCAAGGTCTTTGGCGGCACGATGCAAAGCGAGATTCGCCGCAACCTGAAGGAATACGTCATCATGATTCTTATCGCCAATGTCATCGCCATTCCGATAGCGGTTTGGGTCTGCGGGCGTTATTTGGAGGACTTCGTCTATCGCATCGACCTGTATCCGTGGATCTTCGTGGTGACGGTAGTGCTGTCGTTCGTCATCGCCATCGGCTCGGTGCTTTGGCAGATCGTCTCCGTGGCGAGGGTGAATCCGGTGGTGGCTTTGAAGAAGGAATAACTTTTAACAACAGTAGTATGAACAATTCAATTCTTAGACCCAAACACAAGCATTTCATCATCAACACTTTCTGCTTGATGATTGGCATTACGGCGGCCACTTTACTGTTCCAATGGGTGCTGCACGAGTTTTCCTACGACCGTTTTGTTGAGGACGGCGACCGAATTTACCGTTTGGTGTCGGTGGATAAGGCCACGGGCACGAGATACACAGGCGGAGTCTGCCAATTGCGCTATGACTTGCCTGATGCCGTGCCACAGGTGGAGGAATGTGTGAGCGTGGTTTCACACTATACCAACATGAATCCCAACACGGTCAGGGATATGGAACGCAACGAATCTTTCGAGGTGATGGCTTTGACGACCAGCGACAATTTCTTCAATGTGTTTACCTATCCCGTAGTGGAAGGTGAACCTCATCACATTCTCAAACCCAACGAAGCGGCAATTTCCAAAGAGATGGCACAAAAACTATATGACGGCTCGGCCATAGGGCAGCCTTTGGTCTGTTCCTATATGCACATAGAGACCGTTTACACTGTTGCATTGGTGGTGGATGTGCCAACCAACACGCATCTGCCTTTCGAGGTGGTGATGCCAATGGATAGCCGTCAACTTAATCTTTACCGCAATATCACTGAAAACCAGACGATTTATGTCAAGTTGAGGGAAAATGCAATGTTCAGCAAGGCGGAGATGAAACGCTTGGCCAACATTCAAACGGAGAAGTACGATAAGCAGAAATGGTTGGATTTCCAGCCTTTACGCGACATCCACCTGCACACCGATTACAACGACTCGGAAAGTGTGGGTAACGGCAATGCCTCGTATGTATGGATTATCATCTTTGGCATTCTGCTCATTGTGGCGGTCACCATCGTGAATTGCGCCACGCTCGATGTGTCGTATTCGGTGCAGCAAACCAAAAATAGGGTCGTCGAGCGGGTGTTTGGGTGCAGCGAGTTCAGGATTTTTTCGAGCAACATATTGGAGACCCTGCTCATCACCCTTGTGGCGATGGGGCTTTCCTTGTTGGCGGTATGGGGGTTGCTGCCCGTGTTCCAGTCGTGGATAGGCGTGCCCGTGCAGTTGCGTTTCGACAAATGGCTGCTCTTTTTCTGCCTTGCGCTTTTAGTGCTGTTGCCTTTGGCGTCAAGCCTTTTCGGGCAATATTGCCTGCGCAGTGTGGCCTTTGCCGATGTGCTGAAAGGCAAGATGCGACATTTGAAAGGCATCCGCATCAGCAATGCAAGTTCGGTGTTTCAGGTGGGCCTCTCTTCGCTTGCTGCCGTGTTTACGGTTGTCATTCTGTTGCAACTCACTTTTATGCGACATTCCGACAAAGGCGTTGATATGTCTAACATTGTGTCACTCAACAGTCTGGTAACGCCCTGCTACAAAGTTGGACCCATTCGTGACGAACTGATGAAAAACCCCGACATCTACAGCGTCGGCCTTTGTATGGGTGACTTTTCCAAGCCTAATGGTTTCATCCGTGACGTGGACTGGGAAGGGCGAGAGGAAGGAAACGATGCTGTATTTCAGGTGCTTTATACTGATGGCTATTTCCAAGAGATGGTTGGGATGGAGTTGTTGGCAGGCGACTATTTGAGCAAGGACTTGAATTTGGATGATTATTTTGATGGCAAATACGAAGGGAATGGGCAATATGTGGTCAACGAGGCGGCGGTCAAGGCGATGGGATGGAGTGCGGAGGAAGCCATTGGCAAGGATTTGACGTTAACAGTGACGTCGGGGAGGATTGTCGGGGTGGTGAAGGACTTCCATTTCTCCGATATGCGCAATGCCGTTTCACCACTTATTATGGAATATGCACCTGAGGCACAGCCGAATATCGTGGTGAAAATCACGCCCGAAAATAGACAAAAGACCTTGGCTTACATTCAAGAAGTGGTGCGTCCGTTTAATTATACGGATGTCTTTTCCTATTCGTTTTTGGGCGAGAAGGAACTCTACCGCGAGGAGCGGCAGGTCGGGCACTTATCGTTGTTGTATTTCCTTGCGGCGATGCTGTTGGCCTTGTTCGGCTTCTTTGGTGTCGTTTCCTATCATCTGCATCAGGAGTCGCTCAATATGGCGGTGCGCAAGGTGTTTGGTGCCAGCACCAGAGAGGTGCAAGGGCATTACTTAAAAACCCGATTGCGGATGTACATTCTTCCCGTCATTGCGGCCACAGCGTTGTCAGTCTATTTCTCGTTGCATTGGCTGCAAGGCTTTGCCTATCATGTGCCCGTTTCCCTCGTGCTGACCGTGGCCTTGTTGTCGTTCTTCGCGGCGTTCCTGCTCCTCTCGCTGATTGTTTCCGGCGTGGTGCAGGTCATTTGCAGCAAGAGGATTACAGAGGTGTTGCAGAGAGGGTAAAAATGAGAAAATTAGGTAAAAAATGATGGTTTTTGTGCACGGTATTCAAAAAATACCTATTTTTGCTTTCTGTAAAAAGCAGAATTAAGTAAAAATTGCTTTCTATAAAAAGCAAAAATATCATATAATTGCTTTTTGTAAAAAGTAAATTAAACTAAAGCGCTATGGAACAGTTATTTGAGAAACAGGATGCCTTGCTCAATGCCACCAATATGGGGATTGTGAGAAACTTCATCAACCACGTCAACTGGGAGGCTCCTATGCTTTGCATACGGGGACCGAGAGGCGTGGGCAAATCGACTTTGTTGAGGCAATACATCAGGCAACAATATGGTATCGGCAGCGAGGAGGCGCTGTATTGCTCCCTTGATTTCTCTTATTTTACCCAACATACCATTTTAGAGGTCGCCGAGAAGTTATACAAACATGGAGGCAAGTTGCTGGTGCTCGACGAGGCGCACAAATACGAGAACTGGAGTCGCGAAGTGAAGGAGGTGGCCGATACCTATCCCAACCTTCAAATCATCTTGAGCGGCTCGTCGTTGTTGAAGTTGATTGACGGCGATGCCGACCTTTCGCGTCGCTGCCGTGGCTATTATATGCCTGGGCTTTCGTTCAGGGAATATCTCCAATTCTATAAAGGTATTCCTCTGCCTTGCCATTCGTTGGAAGAGATACTGGCTGCTGCCAAGGAAATCGCGGCTGAAGTGAACAGCAAGTGTCGTCCGCTGCAGCATTTCCACGAATACCTGAAGTTCGGTTATTATCCTTTCTACTTGAAGAATCCCATCGATTATTATCCGCTCATTGAGCAGGTGACGAACTATGTCATCGATGTCGAGTTACCGCAGCTTCGTAAGGTGAATCCGAGCAATTGCAGAAAGGTCAAGGCGCTGTTGAATGTCTTGGCGCAGCAGGTTCCTTTCGATGTGGACATCTCCAAGATAGCTTCGATGATTGAGTTACAGCGTAACACCGTCATTGAATATCTGGGACATTTAGCCGACGCGAAACTTATCCATCTGCTATACAGCGACCTCGTTTCCGTGAAGAAAATGCAGAAGCCCGACAAGATTTATCTTGAAAACCCCAACCTCTTTTATGCTTTAGCAACCACACCAGTGAAGATTGGCACGGTGCGTGAGTGCTTTGCCGTCAATCAGTTGAGCTATAGCCATAAGGTGGAATACGGCAAGCAGCAGGGCGACTTCAAGGTGGACGGGAAGTGGACATTTGAAGTCGGCGGCGAAGGCAAGACCTTTGACCAGATTGCCGATTTGCCCAATTCCTATATCTTGGCCGATGACATCGAATCGCCTCACGGCAACAAGTTGCCGCTTTGGATGGTCGGGTTGATATATTGAGATTAAAGAGGCTGAATATCGCCCCCGACTGTAAAGTTTCTTTACACCCACTGTAAAGAAACTTTACACTTTTACAAAAGGGCAAAATCGTATTTTGTTGATTATTACTAAGTTGCAATTTTGGCACAATCAATGCTAAGGGATACTCGTTTAATTGTAACATTATATCATTATGAGCAGTTATTTGAAGTTTTTAAGTAGAAACAAACTTTACACCGTCATCGAGGCCATCGGCCTTATCGTTTCCATTGCCTTCGTCATCTTGATTGGCAATTATGTGTATCAACAGTATTCCGTGGCTTACGGCAACCCTTATAGAAATAGGGTTTATGCCGTTGGAAACCAGGATTATCTGTCACTATCGTGGTGGGACAAGGCCGTTTTTGAGGACAAACTTCCCGAAGCCGAAACGGTGGCCCGCATCTCTGGCTCCGACTATGACGGCTATATCACCTTCGGCGACGAACAGCCTGTCGGTGCTGTCATCACCGAGGCCGACCCCGAAATTTTTGATCTTTTCCCGAGCCTGACCTTGCTCGAAGGTAACATGGACGAGTACTGCATCAAAGGGCATTGCCTGATTTCCGAGTCGCTTGCCAACCGCGCCTTCAACGGCGATGCCGTCGGCAAACCCATCCGAATCACCTATTTCGACGATAAAATCGAGAGCATGGTCTGCGGCATTTTCAAGGATGCTCCCAACTCAATGATGCCTAATTCCGATGTGTTGCTCAACCCCGAGTTTAACGCGTTGCCAAACCAAAAGCCTTTCAGTTCCATTGGGCGATACATGACCTTGATAAAAGTTCATGAAGGCACTGACCGTGAGCAATTTGCAAAGAAGGTCGAGGAGGTCGGACTGCCTAATTACTCCGATGGTTTCGTGAGTGCCATGCCGATTTACACTTTGCCGGAAGTCTTTTTCAATGACAACCAATGGATGTTCAAAGGAGGTAAAAAGCCGGTGATGCAAACACTGACCGTGGTGGTGTTGCTGCTGCTCGTTTCGGCCATTTTCAACTACATCAACCTCAACATGGCCCTTTCTGGAAAACGCGCCAAGGAGATGGCCACACGCCGACTTCACGGAGCCACAAAAGGCAGTATCATAATGAAGTATATCGTTGAGTCCGTGTCGTTTACGGCTGTGTGCTTCGTACTGGCGTTTTTGTTGGCCTGTGCCTTGTTTCCAATGATCAACGGTTTATTGAAAAACGTTGGGGGCGGTGATATGGGCATTGATGCCTCATTTGTGCAGTTCGTCCTTATTCGATTTGATTGGTCAGTGGGCATCATAGCGGTTTATCTCGGGGCCATTGTGTTGGTAGGTGTGTTGGCGGGCATCGCACCTGCCGCCATTGCCTCGCGTTTCGAGCCGATTGACGTGGTACGTGGCACCTATCGGCTTCAAACCAAAAGAGTGTTCAGCAAGGTCTTCATTGTGTTCCAAAACACCATCACCATCGTCCTGATTGCCATGGCGATTTTGATGGAGGTGCAAATGCGCCACATGATGAACCGTCCCACCAACATGCGTTCAGAGGGCTTGTATTCGCTGCAATGCTGGGTGAAGGACTATTCCGATATTGCGCCACTCATCGACCGTTTGGAAAAGATTCCGAATGTGAAAGCAGTGGGCTACGGTCGCGGTTTTGCTGGGCAGATGAACATGGGCACCACTGTAACCACGCCCGAAGGCGAAAGGGTGAACATGCAACTCATCTTGTGCGATGAAACTTATTTCAATATGCTTGATTTGCAAGTCGTTGAAGATTTCGGACTGCGAACCAATTCGGTATGGATGTCGAGGACTTTGGCTGAAAAACTCGCTTTGAGCGACTCAACGGCACATTATTACACACGCAATATGCATATCAATGGCAGCAACCCTGAGACCGTCGGCGGCATCTATGAGGACATTCCCACGCGCTCGGCGGCATCTTCTAAGCCCAACCAGTTTTCGGCGGTCATCATTGCACGAGCTGAGGATTTGATATGGGGAAACGGCGTAATGATTGACGTTTCAGGAGATTACAAGGAGACAGAAAAAGCCATTATGCAAGCCTATGCCGACTATTCCGAAGAAAAGAACGGCACCTATGTGGAGCCGGCGCAAAACGGTTATGTAAAGGACCTTAACAACTTGTCGTTGAAACCTGCAAAAATGGCCATGCGCTTGTTGGAACTGTTTATGGTGCTTTCAGTCTTGATTTCGCTGCTCGGCCTCATTGCCATGAGCACGTATTACAGCGAGCAAAGCACCAAGAGCATTGCCGTACGCAAGGTGTTTGGTAGCAATGTTCACCGAGAATTGTGGCGCACGGTGAAGGATTACATGGTTCTGGTGGGCATCGCGGCGGTTATTGGTGTCCCGCTCGCTATTTGGTTCTGCGGCAGGTATTTGGATCGTTTTGCCTATCGCATCGAGCATTACGGTTGGATCATAGCCGTGGCTGCTGTCCTCGGCATGTTAATGGCTTTCTTGTCCGTCCTTTGGCAGACCTTGAAGGCAGCGCGGACAAATCCGGCAGAGGCTTTGAAGAAGGAGTGACTATTATGGGATTGCTTCGCAAGAAATCTGTCAAAAATGGAATAAAAATCTATCAAGAATCGATTATTATCGAATATGGACACGAAAAGAGATTTTATAAGATTTTGAAAATAAGATTTTTGAATGATTTCTACACGAAGTGTATCCCGAAAAACATTTCAAAGATTAAACAGTTAAACAATCAACAATTCAACAATATGTCAAGTTACATCAAATTCCTCTCAAGAAACAAACTTTACACCATCATCGAGGCCATCGGTCTTGCCGTCAGCCTCGCCTTTGTCATCATCATCGGCAGCTATGCGTGGCAGCAGTACAGCATCACGCGCGAAAGCCCCGATGCCAAAAACATCTACACCTTTGGAATGCCAAAATATCTCGGTTTGACCTACGCTTTCACCGACGAGGTGACCGACCGCGTGCCCGAAGTGGAAATGGCTGTGCGGTATTGCATCGAGGCCAATGCGCCGTCAATCATGTTTGGCAATGAAGAGGTTGAGGCCGCAATGACCGCTGTCGGCAAGGATTTCTTCAAGATGTTTCCTTACCTCAAATTCGTTGAAGGCGGCCCTGAGGGCATTGAAGCGCCAGGGAATGTCATTGTCAGCGAGAGCTTTGCGCGGAAGCATGATATCAAAGTCGGTCAAACACTGGATTTTATCATCAATAAATATATGGTTGTCGGAATCATTGAGGACTTCCGTAACACGGTGTTCACGCCTACCGATGTGATAGTCAACGAACACGACTTCCTCAACAAGTCCGCTTGGGACGTGCCTTACGACCGTTACGGCTCGACCATCACTTTCGTCAAATTCGCCGAAAACGCCGACCCAAAAGCGATTTACGACAAAGTGGAGCAGGTTTGCAAGGCGATTTATCCCGATATGTACGGTCAGGCTTTCTTCGAACGCTTGGACATAACCCGCTTCGACCACCTGTTTTTCAAGGACTTTGGCCGGCCGAATGACCAATTGAAGCATGGCGACCTCAAAACGCTGAAGCTCTTGGCCCTCGTCGGGCTGCTGTTGTTGCTTTCGGCGGTATTCAACTACATCAACCTCTCGTTTGCCCTCACGGGAAAACGCGCCAAGGAGATGGCCACCCGCCGTTTGCTCGGAGCGCAGAAAGGCGAAATCATTTGGAAGTATATCGCTGAATCATTGGTATTTACGGCAGTTTGTTTTGGCTTTGGCTTGTTGTTAGCATACTTGTTGGCACCGTCAGTCAACGCCTTGCTCAACAGCCCTGATGTGCCGATTGCCATCCAGATGAAACCTATGTACCTTGTGGCTTATTTAGGCGTTGTTGTGGTGGTTGGCGTGCTCAATGGCATCATTCCGGCTTTGTTTGCCAGTCGTGTGCAGCCTATCGATGTGGTGAAAGGCACGTTCCGCCGCAACACGAAGCTGGTGTTCAATAAGGTATTCATCGTCATCCAAAGCACTTTGGCGGTCTTTCTCATCGCTATGGCCATCGTGATGGAGGCGCAGTATCGCACTTCGATGAATCGCCCAAAACATTGCAATACGCAAGACAAATACTATTTGGCGGTGTTCGCCTCTGAACCGCAATCCGATTTGTTTGACAAACTTGAGAAATTGCCTTGCGTGAAGCGGATTGGCAGAAGTAGGGGCGTGCCTGGGTTTATGATGGGCGGACAATACAGCCTCACTCGTGACGGACAGAATATCTTATATCGGCATTTGATGATGGACACTGTTGCTTTTCAAATGTTTGACTTCGAAATCCTTAAAGATTATCAGACACCGCTTTACAATACAGTATGGTTTGGTGAGCGGGCTTTTGCCGCCACAGGACTTACCGATGAGGACCACGAAATCGATGTTTTAAGGGAAAGGACAACCAACTGCGACCAGGTGGCTGGCGTGATTCGTGATTTTCCGGTGACCACAAGCAATGTGGGTGACGAAGATTATCAGATTATCAGCATTATGAAAGCCGAGGACATCAAATACGGTGGTTTTGTGATGGAAATTATTGGTGATCATGCGGAAGCGAGAAAAGCCATCCATGAGGTGGTCGATAAATGGCGCAATGGTGAATTTGTGGATCCTTTTGCCGATGGTTTCATTGACGATTTCTACCGCGATGCGCTCAAACCCGCCAAGAATAATATGCGTCTTTTGGAGATTTTTATGCTGATTGCCGTGCTGATCTCTCTGCTTGGCCTTATCGCCATGAGCACCTATTACGCAGGCGAGAACGCCAAGAACATCGCCGTGCACAAGGTGTTTGGCGGTACCGTTGAGAGCGAGACGTGGCGCACCGTGAAGGAATATATGGTTTTGGTGGCTGTGGCTTGCGTCATCGCCGTCCCGATAGCAGTGTGGGCGGCGCAGCGTTACCTCGAAGGCTTCATCGTCAGACTCGAAAACTACAGCTGGATTTTCGTCGTTGCCGTGGTCATTTCCCTCGTGATGGCCTTCCTATCTGTGCTTTGGCAGACCTTGAAGGCCGCGCGGACAAATCCAGCGGAGGCTTTGAAGAAGGAGTAAAACTGCAAATTATGTTTTTCGGTAATAGAAAAATACATTTTTTACTTCGCGAAATCAAAAAAGTTGTATTTTTGCGAAATAGAAATGTGTAAAGTTATGGTTAACATAAAGTTAATAGAAAGAGATAATTACCTTGAACAGTTGGAGCATACGAAAAACACTCCAGACATAAAGGTTATTACAGGCGTTCGAAGAAGTGGAAAATCGAAACTGCTTGAGATGTTTGCCCGAAAGATAGAATCGGTAGAAAACAACGTCAATATCATCCATGTCGATTTCAATCTGCTGAAGTTCGAACCATTGCTGGAATACCATAAACTGCATGATTTCATTGAAGAGTCCTATCAGGAAGGGAAAGACAATTATGTCATGATTGACGAGATCCAGATGTGTGAGAGTTTTGAGAAAGCGGTCAACAGCCTGCATGCTTCCGAAAAATACAATATCTTTGTCACTGGCTCCAACGCTTTTCTGTTAAGCAGCGATTTGGCGACTTTGTTTACCGGGAGAACCTTTGAGCTGAAACTCTTTCCATTTTCATTTAATGAATATGTAAAATATTATAAATCTGCCGATTACAACTCTGCATTTGATTCATATCTTGAGGAAGGAGGCATGCCTGGCTCTTATCTTTACACGACCACCAAGGAGAAATACTCTTATATCAACGATGAGGTATTCAATGCCCTTATTGTCCGTGACATTATCAGAAGATATAAAATTAGGAATGTGAACTTGCTCAATAAACTCGTTGATTTTCTGATGGATAATATCGGTAACATCACATCGGTTAGGAAAATATCCGACACTTTGACTTCAAATAAAATCAAGACGAACGACAAGACCGTCGGGAAATACATTGATTATCTCTGCAACGCTTTTGCCTTTTATCGTATCCGCCGTTACGACATCAGTGGGAAAAGGTATCTCACAACCGATGACAAGTACTATCTTTCGGATCATTCATTTAAATATGCAAGACTCGGAACCAAGAACCTCAACATTGGTCGAGTCATAGAGAATATAGTGGCTGTGGAACTTTTACGACGTGGTTATGAGGTTTATGTTGGGACTTTGTACAACGGTGAGATAGATTTTGTTGCCATGAAACAAAACGAGAAAATCTATTTTCAGGTGGCGGACGATATAACAAATGAAGAAACGTTTAAACGCGAAGTCTCGGCGCTTTTAAAAATCAAAGATGCCTATCCAAAAATACTCCTGGCAAGAACCCGTCAGAAGGAATTCCAATACGAGGGTATCCGAATCATCAATTTGGCCGACTGGCTTGTTTCATCATAAAGTATAATAGCTATGTCCAAACTCAAATCCAAAATCCTAGTCGTCGACGACAACGCCGGCATCCGGTCGGCACTGAAGATATTGCTGCCCATGCGCTTTGCCGAGGTGGAACTCATCGCCTCGCCCAAGGTGCTGATGGAGACCATGCGAACATTCAAGCCCGATGTGGTACTGCTCGACATGAACTTCGAGACCGACATCAACACGGGCAACGAAGGCCTCTTCTGGCTCTCGGAACTGAAACGCGACTTCCCCGAGGTGGAGGTGGTGCTCTTCACGGCCTACGCCGACATCGCCCTCGCCGTGGAAGGCATGAAACGCGGTGCCTTCGACTTCGTCGTGAAGCCCTGGGACAATGCCAAACTGCTCGCCACACTCGAAGAAGCTTGCAAGAAACATCGTGTAGGGACACATCGCATGTGTCCACCCTACACGAATGTCACGCCGACAATGCGCTGGGGCGAGAGCGAGGCGATGCAGCAACTGCGCACGATGGTGGAGAAAGTGGCTCCCACCGATGCCACGGTGCTCATTACAGGCGAAAACGGAACAGGTAAGGATGTGTTGGCGAACGAAATACACCGCCTTTCCAATCGCGCTGCCAAGCCGATGGTGGGCGTGGATATCGGAGCCATCACGGACACCTTGTTCGAGAGCGAGATGTTTGGCCATGTGAAAGGGGCTTTCACCGACGCCCATGCCGACCATATCGGTAAGTTTGAGCAGGCCAATGGCACCACGCTGTTTCTCGACGAGATCGGCAATGTGCCGCTGGCACAGCAGGCCAAACTGCTGCGCGTCATCCAAAACCGCAGCATCACCAAGGTGGGCGACACGAAATCCATCCCCATCAACATCCGACTGATTTGTGCCACCAACATGGACTTGGCGGCGATGGTCAAGGAAGGGCGCTTCCGCGAAGACTTGTTCTACCGCATCAACACGGTGTTGTTGCACCTGCCGCCTTTGCGCGAGCGTCCCGACGAAATCGTCACTTTGGCAGAGATGTTCGTCAAGCAATACGCCGAGAAATATCACCGCAAGGCACAAGGTCTTTCCGATGAGGCGCTGAATCTCCTGAAACGCTCCCGTTGGAGTGGCAACATCCGCGAGTTGCAAGGATGCATCGAGAAAGCGGTCATCTATTCCGAGGCGGAACTCATACGCGCCGCCGACCTCCAACTCCGCGCCTCTGAACTGATGGACGAAGCAACTCCAAAACCGCAAAACCAAACCCTCGAAAGTGCCGAAGAACAGGTCATCCGCAACGCGATGAAGACTTACAACGGCAACCTGACCCTAGTGGCCAAGGCATTGAAAATCAGTCGTCCGACCTTGTACCGCCGCCTAAAGGAATACGGAATATGAGTGCCTGGATTTGGATATTGGTTGTAGTGGCGGCCGTCGTCGCAGCGATTGTGGTGACGACACTTATCGTGCGCAGAAACGATGCCCGAAAGGTAGGCTTCATGATGGACGCATTGGAAGATGGAGAGTTGAACTTCCACTTTAAGGAGAAGTCGGCACTTAACCGAGCCCTCAACCGCATCAAGGGCATCTTCGAGCGGCGCGACGCAGCCAACGAGGAGTCCTCGCAAAACAAGCTGTTTCGCGTGATGACGCACGAAATCATGAACACCGTCGCGCCCATCGCTTCTTTGAGCGATGCCCTGCTCACCGAGGAAGGTGTTGACGTGAAGGCAGGGCTGGAGACCATTTCGGCCTCGTCGAAGGACTTGATCCGTTTTGTGGAGTCTTACCGCAGTATGACACAATCCCAGCCGCCTGTCCGCAAGGCGGTGATGGTGGACGAACTGATGGACCGTGTGTTGCTCCTCAACAAGGCCAAGATAGCTGAACAAGGTGCCACTTTGACCTATCAAGCCAATACGCCTGACTTGCTCATCTATGCCGACGAAGGACAGATTATGCAAGTGTTCAACAACTTGATAAAGAATGCCGTGCAGGCAGGTGCCACTTCCATTCGCATTACCGCCGACCTGAACTCGGAGGACCAAACCGTCATCCGTGTGGCCAACAACGGGAAAGCCATCCCGTTACGCCAGACCGAGGAAATCTTCATTCCGTTCTACACCACCAAACCGAATGGAACGGGCATCGGCTTGAGTTTGTCGAAACAAATCATGGTTCGGCATAACGGCAACCTCGTCCTTGAACAGAGCGACAGCAACCTGACTGTTTTCGCATTGTTGTTTAAGTGATTGCAATTTGTGCGTTTTTTATTGCCGTATGTTGTTTTCTTGTGTATTTTTGCACCTAATACATTTACTATAACGAGTTCAAAACCTATAAAATAACTAAAAATGAAAAAGTTCTTTACTACTCTATTTGCTCTGGCCTTGTCATTGGTCACGATGGCCGGCAATTTCGTGATGCTTTCCTATTCGGGTCGCGCCGAATTGGAAAAACACTTCTCTGATCCGAATCTGACGGTGCATTTCTACACCGATTCGGAGGTCTTCGCCACCGCCGCGCGTTTCGATGCCGGCAGCATGGTGATGATTGACGAAAACGCTTTCTCTGACAATGGATGCTACACTTTGGTGTATTGCCCGAAAGCCCAACAGCAGCAATTTGACGCGCTGCTTTCGACCCAGGATTACGTCATCGTGAAAGGCTCTGTGATGCCTTACAAGAACGACGGCGCCGTGGCTATCTTCAACAAAAAAGCCAGTCTGGCCAAGCTGACCCGTGACTTCCCGGTGGTGACGGAAGAAGACCCCCGTATCCGCGAGATGCTGAACCAAGTCAACATGGACTCGCTTGAGGCCACGGTTCAGCATTTGCAGGATTATGGCAGCCGCATTTGGAACTCCGATAATGCCTTTGCCGCATCCGATTGGATTGCCGGTCGTATGGAGGCCCTTGGTCTTGAGGTCGAGCAGCAGCCTTTCAATGCCAATACATGGATGGGTAGCGGCGCGGCGGCACCTAATGTCATTGGTATTCAGCGTGGTACGCTCTATCCCGACACTTATGTGGTTTGTGGCAGCCACTTCGATTCGTTCTCGTATGAGGCTATGATGGGCGGCGGCACGGCTCCTGGTGCCGACGACAACGCCACAGGCGTGGCCAGCGTGCTTGAAAGTGCAAGAATCATGACCCAGTACGAGTTTGAGTACAGCATCATCTACTGCGCCTACGGCTGCGAAGAGATGGGTCTGTATGGCAGTGAAGCCTACGCTTCGCGTTGTCAACAACAGGGCATGGACATCATCGGCTATTTCAACAACGACATGAACGGCTACCTTTATGGCGACCAAATCCACATCGACTGCATCTATCCCAACTCGGTGGAGCCCATCGGTACCTATTACATGAATGTCGGCGAGGTGTATTATCCTGAACTGCCTATCCGCCATGTCAACTTCAACCAAGGCGACAGCGACCATACTTCGTTCAACAACCACGGCTATATGGGCATTTATCCCTTCGAGGACTACCAAAACTACAGCCCTTACATCCACACACCCAACGACTTGATTGGAACGAGTGTGACGAGTTTCGAGATGTCGCAGCAATATTGTCAGATGAACATTGCTTGTTTGGCCGAGATTGCTAATCCTTTGGGCGAAACGCCTGTGGTGCAATGCAATCCGGTGAGGAATTTCTATGTTCACAATCTTGACGGAAAGAATGTGGTTGAATTGAGGATGTCGTGGGATTCACCAGAAGAAGGCTCGACTGGCGAACTTGGCCATTTCGTTGTGTATCGCGACAATGTGGCCATTGCAGAAGTGGCTAAAGACGACTACAATGATGGCTATGAATATGTCGATACCATTGCTGTCGGTGGTCAAGCCGAGTATTTCATTATGGCCGTTTATAGTGATGGCTGCGAAGCCGCCTCGCAAACAGAAACAGGCTATGGCTATGTTGCTGTTGATGAAACAAGTGCACGAGTTATGATTTATCCCAATCCCTCCAACGGCACATTCAACCTCAATCTCGGTGAAGGCCAATGGGATGTGGAGGTATATGACATCACAGGCCGCAAGGTCTATGAAAACCGCATGGATGGCCACTCCGTCCTTGACCTCGGTAAATGCCGAAAGGGCGTTTACTTCTTGAAAGCCATGGGCGAGAGTAGGGGAGTGACAGCGAAAGTCATGGTGCAGTAATCCTCGGTTGACTTAAAATCTTCAAAATTCTCCGTTTCACTGGGTTGAGACGGAGAATTTTGTATTTTTGAGGTCTTAATACAACACTTATGAAATATCGAATCTCACTTTTCATTATGGCATTGGGCTTTGTGCTGGCCTCCTGCGGCAATAATAGCCAACCAATCGAAACCTCCGAGCCAGAACCCGATTCCATCCGTTTGCGCACGGTAATCTATCGCCCAGGCGAATACAACTCAAAGAACTACCGTATTCCAGCCATCATCACGGCCAAAGACGGTTCTTTGGTTATCGCCACCGACAAGCGGAAAAACAACGACATCGACCTGCCCGAAGACATTGACATCCTCATCAATCGCAGCACCGATGGCGGTCGCACTTGGAGCGAGCCTTACACCTTGATGCAAGGCCAAGGCGTTGGGAAGGGCTACGGCGACTGCGCCTTGGTACGCACCAACGACGAAGGCGGCCTATTGGCGGCTTTTGTGGGTGGTTGCGGTTTCTGGCAGGGGAGACCCGAAAACCCGCTACGAACTTATATTGCACGAAGTTACGATAATGGCCAGACTTGGACAGAACCCAAAGACATCACAGATGAACTTTATGGAGCGAAATGCAATAATGAGGTGAGTCGCACTTGGTGGTCGGCCTTCTTCGCTTCGGGCAACGGCTTGTTGACTTCAACGGGTCGCATTATGTTCGTCCTCGCTGTGCGCGACACCGAGGAATGGGCCGCCTGCAACTATGCCGTCTATTCCGACGACAACGGCGAGACCTGGCAGATCTCTGGCCGTGCTTCACAGCGCGGCGACGAAGCCAAGGTAGTGGAGCTGGCCGATGGTCGCATCTTGATGAGCATCCGCCATGAAGGCGAGCGTTGGTACAACATTTCAGAGGACGGTGGCACCACTTGGCGGCCCGAAACCTCCGCTTGGTCCGACCTTGTGGCTACAGCTTGCAATGGCGATATCATACGTTATTCGTCTGTGAATGAGGGCGCTGAAAAGAACATCCTGCTCCATTCCTTGCCTTGCGCCGAAGGCCGCAAAGACGTCACCTTGTATGCCAGCTACGACGAAGGCATGACCTGGCCTGTGCATAAAATCGTAGTGCCTTACGATGCTGCCTATTCCTCGCTCTGCATCCTGCCCGACAACTCTATCGGCATGTATGTGGAAGAGTCTGATGGCGACACTTTGGGTTATTCCATGGTGTTCTACAACTTCGGCTTGGAATGGTTGGAGAAGTAATTCTCTCAAACCATCACTGTCATCTGCACATTTTCAGGAAATACTCATGCACTCGAAAGTCGGCATCCAGCTCGGGGTGGAAGGCTGTGACGAGTTGCTTGCCTTGACGTGCGGCAACGATGTTACCATCAATTTTTGCCAATACCTCACATTCGGGTGAAAGCACCTTCTCTATGTAAGGCGCCCTTATGAAGGTCATGGGGATGTCTTCCCCGATGCCTTCCATGGTGCCAAAGGTGTGAAAACTTCCCAACTGGCGCCCGTAAGCGTTGCGGCGCACGCTGATGCCCATTGTGGCAAGATGCTCGCGGTCGTCGTTCGTCGTGTTTTGGGCCAAAAGTATCATTCCTGCACAGGTGCCGAATACGGGTAATCCGTTCCTTATCTCATTTTTCAAAGGCTCGAAAATACCCAAGTCGTGCAACAGTTTGACTTGCGTAGTGCTTTCGCCTCCAGGCAAGATGATGCCGTCTTTCTCTTTTTCCCAGTCGGAGAGACTGTGTATCTCGAAGGCCTCTGCACCAAGGTCATGGAGCATCCGCACGTGCTCTGCGAATGCTCCTTGTAATGCGAAAACGCCTATTTTCATCGTTATTTTCCTCTCTCGGCCATCAACAGTTCGATCTCTTGTTCGTTGATGCCTACCATGGCCTCGCCGAGGTCTTCTGACAGTTCGGCCAACATGTGAGCATCGGTGTAGTTGGTGACGGCCTTCACGATGGCAGCTGCGCGTTTGGCAGGGTTACCACTTTTGAAGATGCCGCTGCCGACAAAGACGCCTTCGGCGCCTAATTGCATCATCAGTGCGGCGTCGGCGGGAGTGGCCACACCACCGGCGGCGAAGTTCACTACGGGCAGTTTGCCGTTGGCATGTACGAAAGCGAGCAGGCCGTAAGGCACCTGGAGCTGTTTGGCGGCTTCAAATAGTTCGTCGTCGCGCATGGCAACCACACGGCGAATCTCGCTTTGCATGCAGCGCATGTGACGCACGGCTTGCACGATGTCGCCCGTGCCGGGTTCGCCTTTGGTGCGGATCATGGTGGCACCCTCGGCGATGCGCCTCAGGGCTTCGCCAAGGTCTCTGGCACCGCAAACGAACGGCACTTGGAATTGGGTCTTGTCGATGTGGTAGATGTCGTCGGCGGGTGAGAGCACTTCACTTTCGTCGATGTAGTCGATTTCGATGGCTTGGAGGATTTGTGCCTCGGCGATATGGCCGATGCGGCATTTCGCCATGACGGGGATGGAGACGGCTTCTTGGATGCCGCGGATCATCTTTGGGTCGCTCATGCGCGACACGCCACCGGCCGCACGGATGTCGGCGGGTATGCGTTCCAAAGCCATCACGGCGCAGGCGCCGGCTTCTTCGGCGATGCGGGCTTGTTCAGGGGTGGTCACGTCCATGATGACGCCGCCTTTTAGCATTTGAGCGAGCTGTCGGTTGAGATTTTGTCTTTCGTTATCCATGTTTTAAGTGTTTAGTGTTTTTCTGAATTGCGACGGCGACTGGTTGCGCATTTTGCGGAAGAACCTCGACAGTTGCGCTTGTGAGCTGAAACCCAAAGCGATGGCGATTTCTTGCACGGTCTTGTCGGAGGTCCGCATCTGTCGTTCTATCTCGTTGGCGATTCTTTCGTCGATGAGCGTCTTGGGCGTTTTTTCAGCGAACCGTTTGGTCACCTGGGCCAGATAACGGCTGCTGACGTTCAGCTGCTCGGCGTAGAACGACACGTCTTTGTACAACATGAAGAAGCGCTCCAAACTGTCGAGGAAATTGTTGTAGAGCGAAGCTGCCCGCCCCGTCTGTTCGATGTGTTCAGGGATCAGCTGTCCGAGGTATCTCTTCGCATCGTCGATGGCAGTTTGCATGTTTTCGCCACGGCTGAGCATGACGGCGATGGCTGAGGAAAGCAGGTTGCCATGACCGTGTCCTTGTCGTCCATCGATGGTCAGTCGCTTCACCGATGCGTAGTCGGAGAGGCTGAAAATGTTGTCGTCGGGACGCGTTATGACCAACGTGCATAAGGGCAGAAGTCTCTTCTTTATGGTCGCCATCACTTCTGGCGTCATCAGCTTGTCGCCCGACGAGGAATGTGCCACCGTGTCGAGAATGACGTGCTTGGGATGGTATTTCTTCAGCACTTCAGCAACGGATTCCACCACGTCGATGCGGCGCAACATGCCGATTTTCACAATCTGTGGGTCCATATCGTTGAAGATGGCTTCAATCTGTCCACTTACTACGTTGGCTGGCAGGTCGAAGAAAGACTGGATGCCAAGTGTGCTTTGCACGGTGATGCTCGTGATAGCGGTCACGGCTTGTGCCCCTAAGAGAGTGATGGCTCGGATGTCGGCTTGTACGCCCGAACCGCCTGTGCCATCGGAGCCTGTAATGCTTAAAACCGTTTTCATTGCAGTGATTTTGTTGCAAATAAACAGAAGTTTCCGCAATTATTATAAGGTGCATTCCGATTTTGGAAAACAAAATGCGGTTTTTGGAAAAAATGGATTTTCAAGTATGAAAAAAGGTCGTATTTTTGCAGTCTCAATAAGTTTTTAAAGAAATCAAGAAAAATGAAAAAGACATTGAAAATGTGGATGCTGGCTGCCATCCTGATCTGCAGCACGGTTTTGGTTGGTTGTGGCAGCAAAAACGCTAAAGAACAACCTAAAGAAGCTACAGTGGAAAACAACCAAGTTGTTAATGTGTTTGATTCTAAAGCATGTGACGCGGCTGTTGCCAACTATCTGGAGAATGTCATCGGCAAACAATATGCTGAGGGTCAATACAGTATTTCTTCTCCTTTTGTCATTAGCACTGACAATGGTGATTTGCAGGATGTCAAGGTTTGGGGCGACTTTTGGGTGTTCAACTACAACCAGTCGGGCGACACACTGAAGACCGTTTCGGGTGGCAACCATCCTGGCTTGATGCACCTGAAGAAGACCGACAAGGGCATGGAAGTGACCAACTTCGAAGTCGTGGAGGATGGTGCAGGCAACCTTGAGAGCGCCAAGAAGATCTTTGGCGACCAGTATGAGGCCTTCCATGAAATCAACAGCAACCAGGAAAAACGCGAGAGCATCAGACTGCAATTCATCGCCGACTATGCGAAGAAGAACAACCTGCCTGTCAAGATGGTGCAAGACTATGGCTGGCCTGCTGTTGAATTGCCGAAATGAAACCCTTCAGCTGTTCCGATACTGGTTCGGCGTCATTCCTGTGTGCTTCTTGAAATACTTGAAGAAAAACGAAGGGTTGGCGAAATTCAGTTCGTCGGAGATTTCCTTGATGCACAAGTCGCTGTGTTTCAGCATTTGTTTCGCTTCGAGGATGACATATTGATCAATCCATTCTGGAGCCGATTGCCCACTGGTCTTTTTCACGATTTTTGAGAGGTATTTGGGCGTGATGCAGAGTTTGTCGGCATAAAAACCCACACCACGTTCCTTGAGGTGGTGGCGCGTGACCAAATCCACGAAGCGTTCAAAGACGATTTTGTGACGTGTCGAGGCGGGACGCTCTTCTTCGTTTTGTTTTTGTAGCCGCTGGTTAAGGAAACTACCGAAGGTGAAGAAAACCGATGAAATGAGGTGACTAATGCTTTCTGTCGCATAGGCATAATCTGAATGTATGATGCAGTTGATGAGGCGGATATGCTCTTGCACCAAGTTGAGTTCGTCGGCTTGTAGGGTGAAGCAGGGATTATCGAGTATGGTGATGGCCTCATTGAGCATTTTGCTGATGTCGGAACGGAATTGGTCGAGAAACCGAGTCGAAACGGCAATGATGGTCAGAGTGGCCGCTTTTCCCGATGGTTTTGATTCGAGGCGGATGATGTTTTGGGGCAAGTTGAGCAGCATCATCCCCTCGTGAATCTCGTATTCCTTCAAGTTGATGCTGCACTTGAAACTGCCTTGCTTGCAAAACGCCGCCACATATGCGTCAACGCGACACGGATAGCGCAACAGGTCGTAGTTGGCTTCGTTGGTGCGCTCGGCTAAGATAAAGTCGTCACCTATATTAATAATGTTGTCAGTCAAAAACAGTTCCTTTGCCCGCGCAATGCTGAAACTGTTGCATCCTTTTGTTTCCATTCGTTGAAATTTTCGACAAAAATAGATAAATCTTTTTGATTATTGGTCGAAAAATATGAATAATTCGACCTTTAGATACTTTTTGATGAAAATATTATTCCTTTTGGTCGAAAAAGAAGCCCTTTCTTTGCAGCATCGAACAAATAAGGAATAGAAAATGAATAAAGTATTGAAAAACAGTGTATTGGTGATTGCGTTTTGTGCGGTTTCGCTGACGATGCCTGCGCAAAGGATGCTCACTTTGGACGAGTGCCGACGGCTCGCCCTCGAGAACAACAAGAAACTGAAAGTGGCTGAGGAGGAGGTCGACAAGGCTCGTTACGAAATGTATGCCTCCTACGCCAATTACCTGCCCAAAGTGTCGGCAACGGGCACTTATATGCACAATAGCAGAAACCTCCAATTGCTGAGCGATGAGAATATGGCTGCGCTCAACAGCATAGGGACAACGGTGCAGGGCGAAATTGATGCCTATCGCGAGCAGGTGCTGGCTGTTTACAATAACGACCCCATGGCCGTGGTTTCGTGGGCACTTTTGCAGCACGACCCAACCTTGAACAAGTTGGTCACCGATCTGATGAGCCTTGATGTGGAAGGGTCGCTGAACCAGATTGGTGAACAGGTTTCGGACGCATTCAAGATCGACACCAAGAATGTGATTGCGGGTGTTGTTTCGGTGCAACAGCCTATCTTCGCTGGTGGCAAGATTGTGGCTTATAACCAGATTACTAAGGACTTGAGTAGTTTGGCCGAGTCGAAGTTGGATATGCAGCAGCAGGAAACACTGGCCACTACCGAAAAGGCATATTGGCAGATTGTTTCCGTCGCCAACAAGCTGAAATTGGCCGAAAGTTACGCCGAGTCGCTGCGTACATTGGACAAGGACATGGACAAGATGCTTGCTGCTGGTGTGGCTACCCGTTCCGACCAACTGTCGGTAAAGGTGAAGCTGAATGAGGCTGAGACCGCGTTGCTGAAGGCGCAAAACGGCCTGACACTCTCGAAAATGCTGCTCTGTCAGATTTGCGGCTTGTCCTTGGACTCCAACATCGTTTTAGCCGACGAGAAACTTGACGATGTGTTGGTTACCAACGAGGTGCTACGCTTTTCGGAGAGCGAAATCGAGGCCAACCGGCCCGAACTGAAATGTCTTGGTTTAGCCAACGACATTTATGCCAAAAAGGAGGCTGTGGTGCGTTCTGACTATCTGCCTACGATTGGTGCATTCGGCAACTATGTGATTAGCAACCCTTCGTGCTTCAACGGCTTCCAGAACGAGTTTGGCGGAATGTGGAATTTCGGCGTGATGGCCAAAATCCCGATTTTCCATTGGGGCGAGGGCTATAACAAGACGCGAATGGCAAAGGCGGAAGCGAAAATCCAGCAATACACTTACGATGATACCAAGGAGATGATCATGCTTCAGGTGAGGCAATGCGAAACGCAACTCAACGAGGCTGATGCGCGATTGAAACAAACACGGGAGAAGTTGGACGATGCCGACGAAAACCTCCGTATGGCGACCGCTGGTTTTCGCGAAGGCGTTGTCGCTTCTTCCGTTCTGGATTTGGCCCGAACCGCTTGGCTGCAAGCGCATTCAGAGTACATCGATGCCAAAATTGACCGCATTATGGCAGCCGTCAACCTCCGCAAAGCTGCCGGTGTCCTCACAAAATAACCCCCTGAATCTTAAATCTTAAATTTTGAATTATAAATCCCTGATTATGTCCACGATAAAAGAACAAAGAATGAACACCTACCTCGCCTTGGGCGTGTTGGCAGGTGTGATTGCGGTGGTTTGCGTCATCGGCATTCTCACTTTCCACAAGGAAACGGAATATCTGCAAGGCCAGGCCGAGGTGACGGAATACCGCGTGTCGAGTAAGGTGCCGGGCCGCATCCTCGAATTTAAGGTGCAAGAAGGCCAAAAGGTGCATAAAGGCGACACTTTGGCCATTCTCGAAGCCCCCGAAGTGGAGGCAAAGAAGGCACAGGCCGAAGCCGTCGAGCAACAGGCGCTTGCCTTAAGTGCCAAGGCACAGGCAGGTGCGCGTGAGCCGCAAAAGGAAGGTGCCTACGAGATGTGGCAGAAAGCGAAAGTGGGGGTTGAAATCGCGGAGAAATCGTTCAGCCGTATCAGCAACCTTTATAAGGACGGTGTGGTGAGTGCCCAGAAATACGACGAGGTGAAGGCACAACGCGATGCTGCCATCGCCACCGAGAAAGCTGCCCGATCGCAATACCGCTTGGCACTCGATGGCGCCCAGGAGGAAGACAAGGAAATGGCCGCTGCCAAGGTGCTTCAGGCACAAGGTGCTGTGGCTGAGGTGAATTCATATATCCATGAGACTTTCCTCACTGCTTACGCCGATGGTGAGGTAACGGAAATCTTTCCGCACCTTGGTGAATTGGTTGGAACGGGCGCACCGATTATGAACATTGCTCAAATGGACGACCAATGGGCGAGCTTCAATGTGCGCGAGGATTATTTGAAGGATTTCTACATCGGGTCGGAGTTCGATGCCTATGTTCCTGCCATCGACAGGACGGTAAGGATGAAGGTCAGTTATATGAAGGACATCGGCGACTTCGCGGCTTGGAAGGCCACCAAGGAAACGGGACAATATGACCTGAAGACCTTCGAGGTGAGAGCCACACCTCTTTCGGCCACGGGCGACCTTCGTCCGGGAATGAGTTTGATTGTGAAGAAGGAGCACAGGAGATGAGTTTCGGAAAGAGCAACAAGCGGGTGGTTTGGCGTATCGCGCAGCGCGAGGTTGCACGGATGCTTTCGCAGCCGGTCTATCTTTTCTGTATGGTCGTCGCGCCATTGGTGGGCTATGTCTTTTTCACCACTTTGATGGGGAAAGGGTTGCCGGTCGACATCCCTGTGGGCGTGGTTGACGAGGACAACACCGCCATCACGCGGCAGGTGCTTCGCAATCTCGACGCTTTCCAGCAAACCGCCATAGTGGAGCAATATGCCAATTTTGGCGAAGCCCGCGAGGCATTGCAACAGGGCAAAATCTACGCCTTCTATTACATCCCTCAAGGCACGACCGAAAAGGCGTTGTCCAGCAAGCAGCCCAAGGTGTCGTTCTACACCAACGCCGCCTACCTGATTCCCGCCTCGTTGGAATACCGTGATATGAAAATGATGGCCGAGTTGGCCTCTGGTGCCATCGCGCGTGAGACGCTTTATGCCAAAGGTTTCACCGACGATCAGGTGATGGGGATCCTGCAACCCATCAAAATGGAAATGCACGCCATCGGCAATCCGGGACTGAACTACTCCATCTATCTTTCCAACATTCTGTTGCCGGCAATGCTGATGTTGCTCATCTTTCAGGTGACGATTTACTCGATTCATAGCGAAGTCAAGGAAGGGACTTCTAAACGCTGGATGGAACTGGCTGAGGGCAATATCCATAAGGCGCTGATGGGCAAGTTGTTGCCTCAGCTTTTGGTGTGGATTGTGATGGGAAGCACCTATCTTGTGCTGTTGTACGCCTATTGGGACTTCCCGTTGAGAAGCGGCCTGTGGCCCATGGCTTTGGCGGCCTTGCTTCTGATACTTGTCTCTCAGGCGTTCGGCGTGTTTTTGTGCGAGTTGTTGCCCTCGTTGCGATGGGCGTTGAGCATCGCCACGCTTTGGGGCGTGTTGTCGTTCCCGATTTCGGGATTCTCGTTCCCCCAAATCGCGTTCCCGGCACCTTTGCGAGCGTTGTCATACTTGTTTCCGTTGCGGCATTATTACCTGATTTATGTCGACCAGGCGCTCAATGGCTTGCCGATGTACTATTCTTACTTGAACTATGCGGCTTTGGTGGCCTTCCTGATTCTGCCATTCTTGCTGCCTAATCGTTTGAAAAAGTGTCTGTTGGAATATCAATATACGAAATGAAATGAAGTGGTTGCATCATATTCTGGAAATCTTTCGCGAGGAATTGCACAACTTGCTTATCGATGAGGGTGTTATCGTGTTTTTCTTCATCGTGCCGTTGCTTTATCCCTTGCTTTATGCTTATCTTTATGGCAACGAGAGCGTTAGGGAAGTTGCTACCGTAGCGGTCGATTTGGCCAACTCGTCCACAAGTCGTGACTTTTTGCGCAAGGTGGATGCCACAGCGGATGTCGATATCGTTGGTCATTGCGCTGATATGCAGGAGGCGGTGAACCTTATACACAAACGCCAAGCCTACTGCCTGATTTACATTCCTGCCGACTTCGACCAAGCCTTGATGGAAGGGCGACAAGCCATCGTCGAACTGTATTCTGATATGGGCAGTTTGTTGTACTATAAGGCAGTGCTGTCGTCGTGTACCGAAGTCTCGTTGGCGATGAACAAGGACATCAAAGCGCAACGGCTGGTGGGCGCGACAGAAAAGCAGGTCTCCATTTTCGCTTATCCCATTGAATATGAGTATGTCCCGATGTTCAACACACAGAATGGCTTCGCCTCATTTCTCATTCCGGCGGTCTTGGTGTTGCTAATCCAGCAGACGATGGTACTGGGCATTGGTATGATGGCAGGGGAGGAGCGCGAGAAGAAACGCCGGGGCATCCTTGAACCGCACGTCATCGGAAAACGGCCCATCGAAATGCTTTTGGGCAAAGGAGCGGCTTATTTGGCTATCTATGTGGTGGTTTCGGCCTATGTCTTTTGTGTGGTGCCGCGCTTGTTCCATTTGGTTCAAATAGGCCATTGGACTGATTTGGTGGCGTTTCTGTTCCCATATCTGTTGGCGTGTGTGTTCTTCAGCATGACCATTTCGGGCATTGCCCATAATCGTGAGGTGTTCATCATCATGTTTGTGTTTGCCTCGGTGCCATTGCTGTTCATTTCGGGCATTTCGTGGCCTTCGTGCGCCGTGCCGCCGTTTTGGAAAGCCGTTTCGTGGTTCTTCCCTTCCACCTTCGGCATCAACGGTTTCGTGAAGATCAGCAGCATGGGTGCCCTGCTTCGTGACGTGCATCCCGAATTAGTTGGCCTTTGGATTCAGGTTGTCGTTTATGGCATAACGGCGTGGTTGGTCTATTATCGGTCATACGGTCGCCACCTGAAGGACATCATCGAGGTGGCTGAGGAGAAATTGCAGGCACGTTGGGCCGAGTACATGTGATTTTGGTGTCATGTACACTCCATGTCCGATAAT
>R22__coassemble_154_pt1 | contig 52162 bp, 47 predicted proteins | sample R22__metabat2_high_PE_030 | metagenome-assembled genome bin R22
CGCCGAGGTTGACAACACCACCGACGAGGTGACAGTGTGGTGGGGCGAACAGCCCGCACCTCCTGCGCAACCCATCGAGGAATGGCTGTACTATGACGATGGTACCTATGCCACGAGCGTTGGCACCAACGACGCCACGGCCACGATCTACTGGGCTACGATGTTCCCGGCTGCATCACTTACTCCTTATGCAGGCACCAACCTGACGAAGGTTGCTGCATACGAGTTTGCAAGTTCGAACACCACACCTAAGACGGTGACCATCTATCTGGGTGGTACCACTGCTCCTGGCACTGCCTACAGCACGAAGACTTATACTCCGAGTGTTGATGGCGACTTCGAGGAAATTACTCTTGACACGCCTGTTGCCATCGACGGTACGCAGAACCTGTGGATTGTTTGCTCGCAAATGGGTACGCATCCTGCTCAGGCATGCGCCGACAGTGGTGAGCCGAACAACCGCTGGATCAGCCTCGACGGTAATGCATGGCAAGACCTGGCTGCTGCCGGTCTGCCTGGCTACGGCTGGCTGCTGCGCGGCTTCGTGACGAACCAGGCCAAGGGTTCTGTTGAGAACATCGCTATCGAGCCTGCTCCTGCACAGCCTGTGACTGGCAACATGACGCTGAGCCACACCGAGGTGGTGAGCATCCCGGCCCCGATGGCCTTCTTGCACAACCGTGCCACGATGGTACAGTACAACGTCTACCGTTCGACCGACAACGAGACCTACGAGATGATCGGCTCGGTGCCTTACGTCGAGGGTCAGACCTACTACGAGTACGTCGACGCTCCTGGTGCAGGCAACTACTACTACCAGGTCCGTGCCCTGTATGACAACGACTGCGAGTCTGAACCCGCTCCGGCCTTCGACGACCCGACTCACAACTATGTGACCGCCAGCGTCGACGCCGTCAACGAGAACAGCGACAACGTGGCCCTCTATCCTAACCCGACGAAGGGCAACGTGACGATCGAGGCTGCTGGTATGAGCCGCATCACCGTGGTGAGCGTCCTCGGCCAGGTGGTCTACGACACCGAAGTCAGCGAAGACACGTATGTCATGAACATGTCACAGTTCACTGCCGGCATGTACATGGTCCGCGTGTACACTGAAAGCGGTGTGACCGTCAAGCGCGTCACTGTCATGCAATAAATGACACCGCGGGATTGACTCCCGCAAAAAATTGGGCGGTTCCCTTCGGGGAGCCGCCCTTTTTTATTATTTTTGCGGAACGGTTTTTGATGGCTTTAATGCCGCAAAATAGATTTCAGAATTATGACAATCAAGGAAATACAAGATGGTATCGTAGAGGATTTCTCCATGTTTGACGACTGGATGGATCGCTACGCCATGCTGATAGAGATGGGGAAGGAGTGCCCCATCATCGACGACAAGTACCGCGACGAGGCGCATCTTATCAACGGATGCCAGTCGCGCGTGTGGCTCAACGCCGAATTGAAGGACGGTAAGGTGTACTATAGCGCCGACAGCGATGCCGTCATCACCAAGGGCATCGTGAACCTGTTGATTAAGGTTTTCTCGGGTCAGACGCCAGAGGACATCCTTGCCGCTGACCTCTCGTTCTTGGATGAGATCGGTCTGAAGGAGCATTTGTCGCCAACACGTTCCAACGGCCTCTTGGCCATGCTGAAACAGATGCTGCTCTATGCAGAGGCTTTTAAACTTAAGGAGGGTTAGTCATGACAAAGGAAGAAGTGAATACCTTAAAAGAGACCGTGATTTCGGTCCTGAAGACCATATACGATCCCGAAATACCCGTCGACATTTGGACACTGCACCTGATTTATGGTGTGGATGTCGATGAAGAGGGCAACGTGAAGATCGTGATGACGGTGACAGCCCCCAACTGTCCTGTAGCCGAAGTGTTGCCTGCTGAGGTGAGAAACCGTGTGCAGGCCATCATGGGCGTGAAACACGTCGATGTGGAGCTTACCTTCGACCCCGTTTGGAGCATCGACATGCTCTCCGACGAAGCCAAGGCTGAATTGGGCTTGGATGGGGATTATGGTAGCTTCTCTGCGTCAGACTTCCTTTATTGAAAATTCCGCCTTACATGTCATTCCTGCATGGCCTTGTGTGTCGCATGGAATCTATGTGAGGCGGAATTTTCTTTATACGGTTTTAGAAGTCATAGATCCCATGCTAACGCTCGTGCCAGCGTTGGGATGACATGCCTTCTAAAACCTGCTAAAGATTATCGTAGTTTTCCAACAAATCCTTCGCCATTCCGAGGAACATGAACGCCACGGCGTTGAAGTCCATGTTGAGGTCCTTGCTGAGGCCCACACGGTCCTTGAAGATGGCCACGTTGAACCATTGCAGGCACTGGAAGGCGCGATGGAAATAGAGGCGTTGCAGCTCTTCCTTGGTGGGTTTGTGACCCACGTAGGCCTCCAGTAGGGCCAAGGCCTTATCGAAGCCCACATTGCCGTAGCAAGCGATGTCGTAGAAGGGGTCGTTCATGCCAGCAAATTCCCAGTCCAAGACGTAAAGCTTGTCGCCACTGATGACGAGGTTGGTGGGTTGGTAGTCGCAGTGGCAAGGCACCTTGGGCACGTTGACTTGAGTGGCGCGGATGGCGTCGAGTTTCTTGCGGAGGTCGAGGTATTCCTGAGGGAAGACGTAGCCCGTCTCAAGGCAGTAGCGCTGGTCGTCGTCCAAGCGGCCGAAGGCATTGTAATCGCGGAACTTCATGTCGCTGTTGTGGATCTTCTTCAGCGCTTTCACCGACATCTCATTGTAGGAGACCACATCGGTGGTGCTCATGATGGTGCCTTCCACATATTCGGCCAGTTTCTCGCCCGAGCGAATCTCCACATATTCAGTGATGTTGTTCAATCCCAAGCGGTTGACCTCTTGAATGTTGGCCCATTCCTCTTCGCGGTCGACAAACTTCTCGGCAAACTTGCCAGGCACACGGTAGGTGTATTTCTTGCCTTGGCATTCAACGACGTAAGTGTAGTTGCTCATGCCGCCTTCGAGACGCATCACGATTTTGGCGTCGTGGGCATGAAGTAGTGCGTTCACTCTAAAAATGATATAGTCTTCAATAGTCATGATAGTATGTTTTTTTAATGTTTTATTATCATTTGATTGGGTCGGCAAAGATACATTTTATTCGCATTGTAATGGAGCATCCGATGCGTCTTTTTATTGAATTAGAATTTATTTCAACAGGAAATGCCTTGATAAGCGATTTTGTTGTATTTTTGCAGCCTCATAGGTTACTGAGCTTGTCGAAGTAAGGGGATTTAGTTCATCTGGTAGAACGTCAGGTTCGCAATCTGAAGGTGGCCGGTTCGAGTCCGGTAATCTCCACTGTATCAATAAGAAAGCCGCTAACAGCGGCTTTCTTATTAGTTTTCAACTTGGTCTATCACCAAAACGTTTTCATTCTTTAATCTTACCTTCAGCCAGCGTTCGATGCGGTCGTGATTCTCGGCCGGCATGGGCTTTTGGGTGGTGATGAAGGCGATGATCTGTTCGGTGTTGGTGCTGTCAGAAGCGTTGACGGCGGCGCCACTGCTTAGACTGACCTTGGTGATGTTGGGGTATTGCGTGAACAGCTCTTTGGAAATATCGCCGACAGGAATCTCTTTTGTCTTGTATTCGAGAAGCGTAGCGGCAAGTTTGTCGATGCTGTCGTTTAAGGCCTTGATCTGTTGGTCGGTATGCTCCAAGAATCCTTTCATCATCTCCGTTTCGGAAATGTCTTGCCTCATGCTGGTGGCGTCTTCGTGGAAAACGATTTGGCTTCGTGTGATGCCATATTCTTCAGCGTTTTTATAGAGTTCTTTCTTGGCCTCGTCGGTCAGGGTCTCACCAGCGAGGAAGAGTTCTAGTTTTGGAGCTTTTGGTGAATAGGTGGCCTTATGATCGTAGATGAAGCACTTGCCGAGGTTCTTGTTTTCGGCGACCAATCGTTCGGCATGGATGGTAAAGTTGTTCTCTTTGATGACGCTGACGGCTGTGATGAAACTAGGCACAATGACGATGAGCAGGATGATATAGACTGCCGCTTTGGGTAGGTGCTTTTTTGTCTCGCTTGTGGCTTCAACGATGGGGAAACTGAAATATTTCACTGCAGCGAACGTGGCCAAGGCGATGAAGACACTATTGATGAGAAAGAGATAGAGTGCGCCAAAGATGACGGAGCCTTTCCAGATCGAGATGCCGTAGCCCACGGTACAGAGAGGCGGCATGAGTGCAGTGGCGATGGCCACGCCAGTGATGACACTGCCCTTGTCCTTGCGCGAGGTCTCGATGATGCCTGCCAAACCACCGAAGAGGGCAATGAGCACGTCATAGATGGTGGGACGGGTCCTGGCCAGCAGCTCCGAAGGGTTGGCCAAACTCAAAGGACTGAGCAGGAAGAAAACCGTGGATGCCAAGATGCTGATGATGACCATCACGGTGAAGTTCTTCAGCGAGTTTTTCACCAAGTCGTTATCTTCGGTGCCGAGTCCCAAACCAAAGCCCAAGATGGGACCCATCACGGGCGAAATCAACATGGCGCCGATGATGACGGGGATGGAATTGACGTTCAAGCCCACCGAGGCGATGACGATGGCGCAGGCCAAAATGAAGACATTAGTGCCCTTGAAGGCTATGTTCTTGCGGATGGAGGCACTGGCATTCTCGTAGTCGATTTCATCCGAGAGGTGGATGATGGATTTTAAATATATCAGGACTTTATGGAAGAAGCTTTTCATTGGTTGTTGTTATTGCAAAATGCAAAGAACAACATTTTTCTTGAATTGTGCAAGCCTCACCGACTGAAAATGCTTTTAACTGCAATGAGCATGGGAAAGATTTCGACACGGCCTAAGAGCATGATGATCATGGCGACAACTTTTTGGAATCCCAGAAAACCGGCGTAGTTGCCCATCGAGCCGACATCGCCGAAACCGGGTCCGACGCTACCAATGCAAGCGATGGAGGCCGTGAGTGAGGTCTTGAAGTCCATGCTAAGGGCAAAAAAGACCGTGCCGATAGCGATGATAAGCATGTAAGTGCCCATAAAGGCAAGTATCGAAGTGATGTTTTCTTCCGTTTTTAATTGTCCGTCGAGTTTGGTTCGGTTGACATTCTTAAACCCGATAAGCGAGTTCACCAAGCCTTTCAGGCTTTTGACGACGATGACAAAACGATCCATCTTCATGCCTCCCGATGTTGAACCTGAGCAGCCACAGACCAAGGAACAAAGGATCAAGAGGCCCATGCTGCCTGTAGGCCATAGGTTGGTGTCGGCGGTGGCAAAGCCCGTGGTGGTGCTGAGCGAACATACCTGGAATGCAGCCAAACGCAGGGCCTTGGGGAATGTGGCACAATAACCACTATAGTACAGGTTGGCGGTGACGGCGAGTATGGCTATCGCGACGAGGGCGAGAAACCATCTGACGACTTGCGTGTTGAAGAGGTTCTTGTGGGTGCGCTTGTCGGGCCAGATGGTGGAGAACATCAGGCTGAAGTTGGTGGCGCCCATCAACATGGCTACGATGAGAATGATCTCTACAGCGACATTGTTATAAAAAGCAACACTGATGTTCTTCGTGCAGAAGCCGCAGGTGCTGCAGGCCGACATGGCCAAGGTGGTGGCGTCGAACCATGGCATTTTGGTGAGTCGTAAGGCAACGGCTGATGCCGTGGTGATGATGAGATAGACGGCAATCATCCGATAAACGAAGTTTCTCTTGCGTCCACCATAGTAGGCTTTGGCGAGGTCCGACAGCTCAGCGCTGGATAATACGGAATGACGGTCGTGTTGCCCTGAGATGACCAGTGAAACCAAGGTGACGATACCGATGCCGCCCATCCAAGCCGTGGCGATGCGCCAAAACTGCATGCCGTCGGGCAAAGCCTCAATGTTGTTGAGGATGGAGGCTCCTGTGGTGGTGAAGCCCGAAACACTCTCGAAAAAAGCATTGACCACGGTGAACTCGCCGCCATAAATCAAGAACGGTAATGCCCCAAATACACAAGCCGTAACCCAACAGCCCGTAACGATGCGGAAACCATCTTCAACGGTCATCTTTTCTTGTGGCTTTGTGGTGATGATGGCAAAAAAACCGCTGAGAAGCGAGACCATGCCTGAAAAGACCAAGGGATTGAAACTGTCGTCCATGCCGTTCCTGAAGGCGATGAACGCTGAGATAAACATGAGTAAAGCCACACCTATTAAAGAGAAGCCGGCATAGCGTATGGTGGTATTCCATTTCTTCATCTATCATCGATTTTGAAAAAACAGAAGCAAAATTATTTCGACGTTTTCTATGAGTCAATACAATAATGTTTATATTTGCATTTATAAAATCAATAAAGAGATGACTTTGCAACAATTGGAATACATCATTGCCGTGGATCAGCACGGCTATTTCGTCAATGCAGCAGAAGCTTGTGGTGTGACGCAATCAACACTAAGCCTGATGATTAAGAAGCTAGAGGAGGAGTTGGATGTCAAGATCTTCAACCGCGACACGCATCCTGTCACAGTCACCGAAATGGGAAGGAAAGTGATTGACGAGGCGAAGATGGCGGTCTATCACACCAAGCAGCTTCTGGAGCTGACCCGTACGGCGAAGGAACAAGCATCGGGCGACCTCAGCATAGCATTGACGACCACAGTGTCTCCCGTGATCATGCCCGGCCTGTTCCATTATATGCGAACTAAACATTCAGTGATTCAACTCCGAGTGGAAGAGATGATATCGGCAACAATTATCGACAAAGTGAAAAAAGCCGAAATCGACATGGGTATTTTGACTTATCCGGTCAATGACCCTGATTTGTTGGAAATCCCCTTGTATCACGAGCGTTTTTTCGCTTACGTCTCACCCAAAGACGCTTTGTATAAAGAGGACAGCATTGAACGCACTCAAATGTCGAAATACAAGGTGTGGACGATGAAAGATGGTGTGAGATTGTTCGACCGCTCGCAAGTGCGATCGGAGGAGGAGATCAAATACGATAAGTTGTATGAAGGTGGTAGGGTAGGCATCTTGATTCAAATCACGGATGAAAACGGGGGCATCACCATCGTGCCCGAATCGCATTTGCATTTGTTGCCTGAGACTGCCAAAGACCGCATCAAGCCGATAGTCAATCCTGTGCCTCAGCGGACCATAGGCATGGTGTTCAGGAAGGACTATGTGCACGAGCGCATGATGAACATCGTCGTCAAGGCCATCAAGACCTTGGTGCCGTCGGAGTTTCTCGATGGCGTGATACGTGCGGATTATCTGAGACTATAAGACTGCTGAAACAACTTCGGCAATCTGTTCCAGCCATTCCTTGTCGACGGCATCGAAAGTAGCCAGTTTTTCGCTGTCGATGTCCAACACACCGATGACTTCATCACCTTTAAACAGAGGCACCACGATCTCGCTACGCGATTCCGAGCTGCAGGCGATGTGGCCAGGGAATTGCTCCACGTCTTCCACGACGTATGTCTTTTTTTCTTTCCATGAAGTGCCGCACACACCCTTGCCGAAGCCGATGCGGGTGCAGGCCACGGGGCCTTGGAAGGGACCGAGCACCAACTGCTCGTCGATGACGCGGTAGAAGCCCGTCCACCAGAAGTGGAAGGCCTCTTGGATCAGTGCGGCCACATTGGCCATATTGGCGACGGCGTCGGTCTCGTCCTTCACCATTGCCTTGACTTGGGCGAGGAGGAGCTTGTAGGTTTCGTTTTTGTCCATGTTTGTTGTTTTTAGCCCCCACACTGCGCTGCGCTGGTGTGGGGTAAATAAAAGTGTCGTCACTTCGTGACGGGTTTGGACTGCAAAAATAGTGAAATTCCTAAATCTCAAATTTTGAATCTTTAAATCTTGAATTTTCTTATCTTTGCGCCTCGTTTAAAATAGCACTCAAAATGAAGAAAGATATTCCCGTATTGCTGCTCACTGGTTACCTCGGTAGCGGCAAGACCACTGTGGTCAACAAGATATTGAACAACCGTAAAGGCATCAAATTCGCCGTGATTGTCAACGACATAGGCGAAGTGAACATCGATGCCGATTTGATTGAGAAAGGTGGCGTGGTAGGGCAGAAGGACGACAGCCTGGTTGCCTTGCAGAACGGCTGCATCTGCTGCACCTTGAAGATGGACCTCATCCAACAGCTGCACGAGATCATCGTCATGCAGCGCTTCGACTACATCGTCATCGAGGCCAGTGGCATCTGCGAGCCGGAGCCTATCGCCCAAACCATCTGTTCCTTCCCCGACATGGCTTGGCAACTCACCAAAGACGGTATCCCGATTCTTGACTGTATCGTGACCGTGGTCGACGCGCTGCGCATGCAGAGCGAGTTCGGCTGTGGCGACGACCTGATGAAGAAAAATCTGGCCGAGGACGACTTGGAGAGCCTTGTCATCCAGCAGATTGAGTTCTGCAATATCATCTTGCTCAACAAGGCCTCAGAGGTCACGCCCGAGGAGTTGGGCCGTGTGAAGAGCATCATCCGCGCCTTGCAGCCCACCGCCGAAATCATCACCTGCGACTATGGCGACGTTGACTTCGACAAGATCCTGAACACCCATATGTTCGACTTCGACAAGGTGGCCACCTCTGCCACTTGGATCAAGGAAGTGGAAGGCGCTGTGGAGGAAGAAGAACATCATCATCACGATGACGACGATGATGACGAGGACGAACACGAGCATCATCACCACCATCACGACCATGACGATGAGGAAGAGGAGCATGGCCATCACCACCATCATCACCACGACCATGAAGGCGGTGAGGTGGAGGAATATGGCATCAGCACCTTTGTGTATTACCGTCGCGAGCCGTTCAATATGGCGCGTTTCGATGAGTTTGTGGCACGCAAGATGCCGAAGAACGTCATCCGCGTGAAGGGCATTTGCTACTTTAAGAACGAGATGGACAACTGCTATATCTTCGAGCAAGCGGGTAAGCAGGTGCAGCTGCGCGACGCCGGTCTGTGGTTTGCCACCATGCCCGCCAACGAGTTGGCCATGATGATGGACCGCGAGCCCACCCTCCGCCGCGACTGGGACGACACCTATGGCGACCGCATGCAGAAGCTCGTCTTCATCGGCCAGCATCTGGACAAGGACGCCCTGGTGAAGGATCTGGATGCTTGCTTGACGAGGTAAGTTTTTGCCTGTTTTGCGGGTTCTGTGATAAAAATTCCTATCTTTGACCCTTCAAAACGGCAAATTCAATGGAACAACTCATAAGCACAATCAGTGGCTACGTGTGGAGCCCGGCCTTGGTGGCCATCTGCCTGTTGGCGGGACTCTATTTCTCCGTCGGCACACGCTTCGTGCAGGTGCGCCGTTTCGGCGAGATGGCACGGCTGCTCTTTTCCACTGATAAGTCACAAAAAACGGGTATCACCTCTTTTCAGGCTTTCTCCATGGCCCTCTCGGGGCGTGTGGGCACGGGCAACATCGTGGGCGTGGCCACGGCCATCGGCTACGGTGGACCAGGTGCCATCGTCTGGATGTGGATCATCGCCTTCCTGGGTGCAGGCTCGGCCTTCTCCGAGGCTACCTTGGCACAGATCTATAAGGAAGAACACAAAGGGCAGTTCCGTGGCGGTCCAGCCTATTACATCGAGAAAGGCTTGAAGTGCAAGTGGTTGGCGGTTTTCTTCGCTGTCATATCGGTCTTGGCATGTGGCTGGTTTCTGCCTCCAGTACAGTCCAACGGCATCGCCATCTCGTTCTCCAACACGCTGCATGTCGATCCGGCTTGGGTCGGTGCAGCCGTCGCCCTATTGATTGGCTTGGTGGTGATGGGTGGCGTGAAACGCATCGCCAACGTGGCACAGATTGTGGCACCGTTTATGGCTGTCCTCTATGTGTTGCTCTCCATCGTGGTGTTGGCCTTCCATATCACCGAGGTGCCTCACGCCTTTATGGATATGATTCACAGTGCTTTCGGCATGAAAGAGGCCTTGGGTGGCATCTTGGGCAGTACCATAGCCTGGGGTGTGAAGCGTGGCATCTATAGCAATGAGGCGGGACAAGGCACGGGTGCCATCGTGGCGGGCGCAGCCAAGGTGTCGCATCCCGTCAAGCAGGGACTGGTGCAGGCGTTCTCTGTGTATATCGACACCTTATTGGTATGCACGGCTACCGCCGTGATGATCTTGGCCTGTAAGACCTACAACGTCTTCGATGGCGCAGGCAATATCCTCGTCGCTGCCGAAGGCGTGGATCTGGGTGCACCAGGCGTTAATTACACCTCGGCTGCCTTGGGTACTTTCTTGGGCGCCAACTGGGGCGGCATCATCGTCTCAGTGGCTTTGTTTTTCTTTGCCTTTACGACCATTATGGCCTACTATTACTATGCCGAGACGAATCTCGTCTATCTCTTCGGCAAGGGCAAAAAAGAGCATATCCTGATATGGGTGCTGCGTTTAGGCGTGGTGGGCATGGTGTTCTTCGGCTCACTCTATGAGGCTAAGGCCATGTGGGACCTCGGCGATATTGGTGTAGGTACCATGGCATGGGTGAATATCATCGTCATCCTGTTGCTCTCGCCCAAGGCGTTCAAGGCACTGAAGTCGTATGAACGCCAGAAGAAAGAAGGCAAGGAACCCGTCTTCGACCCTAAGGAAATCGGTGCAAAGGGCGCGGATTTCTGGGAGAATAAATAAATAGCTATTTGCCATCCATATTGTATAATTGTTTTTTTTGCACAATGAAATAAGAATTCAATTACCCAACCAAACTATTAACCAAATTAATTAAAAAATGAAAAAAGTAATGTTTTTACTCGCCACACTGCTTATCGGTGGCATGATGTTCACGGGTTGCAAGAAAGAAAACCCGCAACCCACACCCGACACGCCTGCCCAAACGACGAAGACGGTGGTTTACACGATGGATAACGTTTATAAGGATGAGCTTTCATCAGCAACACTAACCGTTTCGCCTTACTTCCACTATACTTTCAAATACAAGGATGCTGATGGAACGATGGTTGAAGTGAATGATCCCACTTTGCCTTGGACAAAGGAAATCAGTGTTACGACTCCTTTTGAAGCCAAATTGGAAGGAACCGTGACTTATAATGAGAATGAGCTTCCTGAGGAAGGAGATATTATTTTTGGTACACTTGGCTCTATCAAGTCAGGTGATGATAAAACGATTCCTCAAAATGCGAGCAAGTTCCACGCCAGACAACAATTCCTCGATTTTATCAGCACCCATGCCGATAGATTGAACTATAGCTTTACCTTGTCGGTTAATTAAGCATAGGTAAGAGGATTTCCTTTTATTTGCCCGACCTTCAAGTGATGGAGGCCGGGCAAATTGTTTTTTCAATTGACGTTTTGCATCTCTCTCAGCAAGTCCAGCGCCTGGGTCACCGTTTCCACCTCCTTGACGGTCAATTGTAGCTTGTCGTTGACCTCCTTGAGTGCAGTGCGCTTCGGATGGTTCATGATGTACTGCATGATTTGCATGTAGGTGCTGCTTTCGTAGTATTTCGAGGCCTGGTTGCTGACGAAATAGGCCGTCATGTTGTGGTGACGCAACAAGATCTTTTCGAAGCCAAGGTCCTTGGCGATCCAGCGTAGACGTACTGTGTTCAATAGGTCGTTGACTTGCTTGGGGATAGGCCCGAAGCGGTCGATGAGGTGGTCGGTGAACTTCATCAGGCTCTCCTCGGTCTTAGTACGGTCAAGCTCGCTGTAAAGGCTGACGCGCTCCTGCGTCGAGTTGATATAGTCGGCGGGGAAGCGCACCTCCATGTCGGTCTCGATGGTGCAGTCGGCGACATACGATTTCTCTTCTTCCTTATCAAAGATATCCTGAAATTCAGTCTCTTTCAGCTCGAGGATGGCCTCGTCAAGGATCTTGTGGTAGGTCTCAAAGCCGATGTCGTTGATGAAACCGCTCTGTTCGGCACCGAGGATGTTGCCTGCGCCACGGATGTCCAAGTCGCGCATGGCGATGTTGATGCCTTCGCCGAGGTCGGAGAACTCCTCCAAGGCGCGGAGACGCTTTTGGGCCTCTTGGGTCAAGGTGTTGAGCGGAGGTGTCAGCAGGTAGCAGAAAGCCTTCTTGTTGGAACGGCCCACGCGTCCGCGCAGCTGATGCAGGTCGCTGAGGCCATAACGGTGTGCGTCGTTGATGATGATGGTGTTGGCATTCGGGATATCCAAACCAGACTCAACGATGGTGGTACAGAGCAGCACATCGTAGTCGCCATTGATGAAGCCGAGCATGATGTCCTCGAGCTTCGAGCCTTCCATCTGGCCGTGGGCCACGGCGATGCGCACGCCCGGAACGTACTTCAGGATGAAGTCATGCACGTCCATGATGTTTTGGATGCGGTTGTGGATGAAGAAGACCTGTCCGTTGCGGGCGAGTTCAAACTGGATGGCGTCGCGGATGAGCTCGCCGTCGAAGCCACGCAATTCGGTCTGCACGGGATAGCGGTTAGGTGGGGGTGTGGTGATGACGCTGAGGTCGCGGGCGCCCATCATGGAGAACTGCAGGGTTCTCGGGATAGGAGTAGCGGTCAAAGTCAGCGTGTCGACGTTGGCCTTCATCTCTTTCAGTTTCTCCTTCACGGCCACGCCGAATTTCTGTTCCTCGTCAATAACGAGCAAGCCCAAGTCCTTAAATTTCACATCTTTTCCCGTGAGGCGATGCGTCCCGATGATGATGTCGATTTCGCCTTTTTCGAGTCGTTTTAGTATCTCGTTTTGTTGTTTGGCGGTTTTGAAACGGTTGAGGTATTCGATGGTGACGGGGAAGCCGTCGAAGCGTTCACAGAAGGTGTGGTAGTGTTGTAAAGCGAGTACCGTAGTCGGAACCAAAACGGCCACCTGTTTCGAGTCGCAGCAGGCCTTGAAGGCGGCACGCATGGCCACCTCGGTCTTGCCGAAGCCCACGTCGCCGCATACGAGACGGTCCATGGGGTTCTCGCTCTCCATGTCGCGTTTCACGTCGTTGGTGGCTTTCAGCTGGTCGGGGGTGTCCTCGTAGATGAAGGAGGCCTCCAATTCGTTTTGCAGGTAGTTGTCGGGCGAGAACTTGAAGCCAGGTGTGCGTTTACGCTCGGCATAGAGCTTGATCAACTCACGTGCGATGTCTTTGACCTTGCTCTTGGTCTTGTTTTTCAGACGATTCCATGCGCCGCTGCCGAGGGTGCTGAGTTTGGGTTCAGTGCCGTCCTTGCTGCTGTATTTGGCAATGCGGTGCAGCGAGTGGATGCTCACGTAAAGCAGGTCGCCGTTGTTGTATATCAGGCGGATGGCCTCCTGTTGTTTGCCATTGTTATCAATGGTCTCCAAGCCGTCGAAGCGCCCGATGCCGTGGTCGATGTGGGTGACATAGTCGCCTGGCTTCAGCTCATAAAGGTCTTTCAGCGTGATGGCCTGCTTGGTCGAGAAGTTGTCGCGCAGGTGGAAGCGGTGGTAACGCTCAAAGATCTGGTGGTCGGTGTAGCAGCACACCTTCAGGTCTTCGTCGATGAAGCCGCCGTGGATAGCGATGGTTTCGGTCTCGAAGTCGCGATGGCTCTCCTCGTTATGGTTGATGTCGTTCAGAATCGCCTGGATACGAGAGAGTTGTTTACTGCTTTCGGAGAACACGATGACGCGGTAGCCTTCCTCCTTATGCTCGGCAATGTCGTCGATGAGCAAGTTGAAGTTTTTGCTGAAGATAGGCTGAGGCTTGGTGTGGAAGTTGACAATTGATAATTGAGAATTGATAATTGACAATTTGCTGGTGGTGCCAAACTCGACAGTGGGGTGCTTTATAAGGTTAGAAAGCAGCTCGTCCGACTTGCTGAACAGCTGTCCAGGTTTCAAAGCCTTCACTTCCTCATCCTGTTCCTGCATCTTCTCGAAGGCTTCCACAGCGCGGTCGTATTCCTTGTCGACTTGCGTGGCGAAGAAGGCCATGTCGGTGAGCCACACGGTGGTTGCATCGGGCAGGTATTGCAGGATGGCCTCGCGGTCCTCGATGAAGGCCCGTTCCTGCATGTTGGGCAACAACACAATTTGTTTCAGCTGCTCGATGGAGAGTTGGTCGGCGATGTTGAAGCTACGGATGCTGTCGACTTCGTCGCCAAAGAACTCGATACGATACGGGTAGTCGTTGGCAAACGAAAACACGTCAACCAATCCGCCACGGATAGCAAACTGTCCTGGTTCTACCACGAAATCGACGTTCTCAAACTCGTAGTCGTAGAGCAAATCGGTGAGGAAATCGAGGTTGATTTTGTCGCCTACCTTGATTTTGAAGGTGTTCTTGGCCAAGAGCTTACGGGTGAAGACCTTCTCACTCAGTGCCTCTGGATAACTGACGATCAAAGTCTTGCGCTCGGAGGTGGAGACGCGTTGCAGCACTTCGGTGCGCGAGAGGATATAGGTGTTGTCGGGCTTCTCGGGCTCGTAAGGACGCTTGTAAGAGGTGGGGTAGAAGAGCACCTGCTTCTTGCTGTAGTCCATGCCGCGCTCGCCGAGCAGACTCTCGAGGTCGTTATAAAAATAGGCTGCGTCTTCCTTGTCGGCGCAGACGATGAGGTGCTGGCCGCCTATCTGCCGGAAGGTTTCCTCCACGACGAAGGCCTTCGACGAGGCCGCCAGGTTCGAACAAAGCAAATGCCCTCCATCGCGCAAAGTCTTGACTATCGCGTCGATGTGGGCATCAGCTTTATAAGGTTGGTACTTTATGCTTGCCACAGTATTCAGAAATTGTGGCGCAAAGATACAAAATTATTCTTCTTCTACCTTCGCTCGCTTCGAGTCCCAAATCATGTAGACGATGATGACGATGTACATCACCAAGGCGATGAGGCCGGCCCACGGGGTTTCGTTGAAGAAGCCACCATCGGCAGTACGTGCCACAGCATCCACATTGCAGAACTTGAGGATGGCGCTCACCACACCCATCAAGGCACCACCGGCGATGAAGCCCGAGGCGATGAGGGTGCCGCGGTTGTAGCGGGCATCGTTGAGTTTCTGGTCCTTGCTGCGGGTGCTCACGAACCACGAGATGGCACCACCGATGAGCAGCGGCACGTTGAGGTCGATGGGGATGAACATACCCAAGGCGAAGGGCAGGGCAGGGATCTTGCAGAAGTTGAGGATTAAGGCGATGGCGGCACCGATGCCGTAGAGCAGCCATGGGGCGCTACCGCCCGACATCATAGGCTCGATGACGGCACTCATGGCGTTGGCTTGCGGTGCGACCAAGGCACCATCGCCTACGAAGCCGTAGGCCTTGTTCAGGATCATGATGACGCCAGCGACGGTGGCAGCGGCCACGGCCACGCCGACGAACTTCCAGATCTCTTGTTTCTTGGGTGTCGTGCCAATCCAGTAACCTACTTTCAGGTCGGTGATGAAGGCCCCTGCCACGGCCAATGCCGTACAGACCACGCCGCCGATAATCAAGGTGGCGGTCATGCCATCGGGACCGCTCAGTCCAGCAGCGACCATTACCAACGAGGCTAATATCAAGGTCATCAGCGTCATGCCACTCACGGGGTTGCTGCCCACGATGGCGATGGCATTGGCGGCTACCGTCGTAAACAGGAAGGCGATGACAGCCACGACTAAAATGCCAATCAAGGCATGCCATACGTTGTGCACCACACCGAACCAGAAGAACAGGAAGGTGACGATGAGCACGGCCACGATGCCGATGACGATGGTCTTCATGGGAATGTCTTGTTGCGTGCGGTCGACGGCTTCCACCGTGGCTTTCTTGCCCCTGAATTCGTTGGCGGCCAGTCCTACTGACGACTTAATCACGCCCCACGACTTGATGATGCTGATGACACCCGCCATGGCGATGCCTCCGATGCCAATGTGACGTGCATAGTTCTTGAAGATTTCCTCAGGTGCCATGGAGCCGATGGTGGCGGTGATGCCAGCGTTCATCAGGTCAACGATTTGGTCGCCCCAGATGAGGTTCATCCCAGGAATGATGATGAACCACACCAACATGGAGCCGCAGCAGATGATGAAGGCGTATTTCAGGCCGATGATGTAGCCCAAGCCGAGCACGGCGGCACCCGTGTTCACCTTGAACATCAGCTTGGCTTTATCGGCCAAGGCAGCGCCCCAACCCATCATGCGGGTGGTGAGGGTCTCCGACCACCAGCCGAAGGTGGAGACGATGAAGTCGTACAAACCGCCAATCAATCCACTGATAACCAACAATAAGGAGTCCTTACCCTTCTTCTGTCCGCTGACCAGCACCTGTGTGGTGGCTGTAGCTTCGGGGAAGGGGAACTTGCCGTGTTGCTCCTTGACGAAGTACTTGCGGAAGGGGATGAGGAACAAGATGCCCAGGATGCCGCCCAACAAAGAGGCGATGAACACCTGCCAGAAGTTGATTTCGATGTGGTAGCCTTTGCCTTGCAGGATGTAGAGAGCGGGCAAGGTGAAGATGGCACCTGCCACCACGCCTCCCGAGCATCCACCGATGCTTTGGATGATGACGTTTTGCGAAAGTGCGTCGTTTTTGCGGGCCAGTCCCGTCAGTCCGATGGCGATAATGGCGATGGGGATGGCGGCTTCAAACACCTGCCCGACCTTCAGGCCGAGGTAGGCGGCGGCAGCCGAAAACAGGATGGTCATCAGCAGGCCGATGCAGACCGACCATACCGTAACTTCCTGGTACTTCTTGTTTTTCGAGAGTATGGGCTCGTACTCTTCGCCCGGCTTCAGTTCGCGTTGCGCGTTCTCGGGCAGTTTGAATTGGTCGTTTTCCATATAGTGAATGTTTGAAATATCAACGGAAATGAATTGCAATAATAGGAAAATAAATGATTGTATGACATTTTGTGTAGTGTTTTTTCTCACGCAGAAATCGCAGAATTATGGGAATCGCGAAGCGATAAAAAAAATGAGCCCGGTAGGTTCTGCGAGTTCTGCGGATTCTGCGTGAAACTACTTTCTACATTTTTTTTGCGAGAAAATGACAAATTAATTTGTCTAATTGGAAAGTTTACTTTACTTTTGCAGCGTCAAGCTTGATAAATAACTATTCTGCCTCATTAAAGACCGCGGAGTGAGGACCCGCGAGGTGGAAACAAAACAAATGAATAAAAAAATCAAAACGATTGTCGGAATTGCTACTATGACAGCGTTCTTGACCATTTTTGCAGCATGCAATTTACAATCGTGTCTGTTGTCTTCGTGTGCATTGAGTGATGCTAAACCTTCAAAACCATTTAAGTTGGTTGTAAAGATGCACGAAACGGATTGTTTCTCATGTTTGCAAGGAGATGCATTGTTAAAAGACCTTATTGAGGTCGCGGATGCCGAGATTGTTTTTAATGGATTGAATGAAAAAAGCATTGAAAAATTCTTGGAAACCAATTCATTAAATTATCTCAGCGAGATGAAAAATGTAAAAATCATCAGCGATATCAATGAATACGAAAAGTTGAATATTACACCAACAGTCTCAGAAGGATTCCTATATGATAATCATGACTCTGAGTTCTTTCGCTTTCAATTCAGAATGGATGGTCGAACGATGAAACAGTTACAAAATATCTATCAAGAAGGGAAGACACTAATGGAGACAGGCGAGGCAGTTGTGTTGCAAACAGAATACAACAATAGTGGTATAGGTTTTCTTATTCAGGAAAACTGTTATGTTTTGCTGAATAGACCTTTGAACCTTTGCCAGTTTTTTGATAAAAAAGGTAGATTGATTCGTGAAATCAGTGGAGACTCGATTGATTGTAGAGACATATTTCCTGAAATGGTTTCGTTAGATTCGAAGATGGTGAGTGGACTTGAACAAATCGGAGGATTACATGTTTCAATAATAGATGTTTTTGTTTATGGAAGAGAGGTTTGGGTTGGTTGTCAAGTCCCATTTGTTATCAATGAAGGCAATAAGATGATACATCATTCGTATTATGAGGTACTGTCATATTCATTATTTGACCAAAACCAAAAATATGAACATGTTTTCGATGGTAGGAAAGATGATGTTTCGGCGATTAGTTTTGACATAAGAGCGGATGGAGGTGTTGATGCGTTGATTTTTAGGGCCATGGAAAAAGATACATTGAGATGTTATGAGCGTGCTAGATGTCAATGGGATAATGGAAAGTTAGCACTGATTGACGAATGGCGGATTGATTATCCAAGTTTCATTCATCAGGACTTCTTGTTGTACTCTCCTTCATTGCAGGATGGATTGTTGAATGTTTCTTTCACGGACTATCTTATGGATATTGATGATAAAACCATTTTCACGCTTCCTTTCCATTGTAATGCTTACGTTGAGGATAATGGTGGTTTTGACATGAGATTGAATATGGATGCGAATCTTATAGATTGGGCATATGATGGTGTAATGTTAGGAGTAATATATCGGGATGTAAAAGAAAACAAATATTACTATCTCTCAAGAACTATTGGTGAGAAGGACTTTTCAAGGGTTGACTTACCGGTTTTTGAAGTTCCAATTATCAGTTATTCATTACAGACCCCGCGACTTGTTCGCTGTATTGATCAACATTTTTGTATTCATTCTCTTGTTATGAACAGATGATTTTTTTCATATTTTTGCAACGACAAAGAGAATGAAGAAAATATGAGAGATAACTATTTGTTTCCACAAAAATACAGAATCTATGGATGGGTCATTGTTTGTGTAGCAATTATTTCTACTATTGCTTATTCAATATCATGGCGGTGTTTCCATTGGATGCCTGTCGTAAAAATGCCTGTGATTTATAATGGGCTTGAGACTCAGGGATTCTTCACAACGGCATTGTGTACGCCTATATATATTATTATGGCACTGCTTGTGATAGGTCTTTTGCTGGTCGGGTTCTCAAGGGAAAAAGTTGAGGATGAGTTTGTCGCATTTGTTCGTATGCGAAGTATGGTTTGGGCGGCAAAGGTCAGTGCAGTTGTCTTTATTTTGACGGATTTGCTGCTGTTTGGCATTCCGTTCCCCTATGGTGCGTGCTCGATATTTATTTTCTTTTTATTCTTATTCGTAATAAAATTCCGTATTGCATTGTGCCGCTTCAACAAAGGAGGCGTACAATGAAGAACCGTTTGAAAGTGGCGCGGGCCGAAAAGGACCTCACACAAGAGGATTTGGCCAAGCTTATTGGTGTGAGCCGACAATCAATAAACGCCATTGAATCAGGGCGGTATGTGCCTTCCACGGTCTTAGCCTTGAAGATGGCGCAGGTGTTCGGGAAAGCCGTCGAGGAGATTTTCTTCTTGGAAGAGGAGGATTGATAGTGAGAGATTCCCTTCGGGAATGGAGTTGTAATATGTATGTAAACTGCGGCGGCATGAGGTGCTACTTTTGGGTAACTTGCTCTTGCCGCCGCTGTATACACAATAACAAACATGCCATTCCCCGCAGGGGAATCTCAATAGTGTGTTTACTTTACAATACAGAATTTCTTGATAATAGTCTTGCTATTGTTTTGAATCCTAACGAAATACATTCCCTCGGCCAAACCAGACACATCAATTTGTTGTGTTTCATCGGTGATGTGGTCCGAAAGCAATGTTTGGCCTGTCACGTTGGTGATGATGTATTCGGTTTCCGCCTGTAGAGACGTGGCGCGCCGCGTCTCTACAAACAGAATACCGTTTGTGGGATTAGGATAAACCTTGATTTCCAACGCGTTATTCTCATCCACGGTCATCACATCCTTGTCCAAACATTCCGACCAGGCAATGGTGTTTCCGCCATCGTTGCTGATGCCGTATTTGTATTGTCCAATCGGCAAGACATCCCAACCGTAGTCCACGTAATTGGCGTCGGCAATGTTGGAGGCAATCAGCGTGACATTGCTTCCATCGCAGTTGGCGCGGTAGATGCTGTAGGTGTTGCCCACAGTGATGTCGTCGATATAGAAGGCGTTATCGTATTCGCCCTCAGCGAGTTGGTTGGCGTATTTCCATTCCAGGATGTGGTTGCCGGGACCGATGGCCACGGTGTAGCGCGTCCAGGGCACTTCGTCCTTCAAGGTCTCGCCATATTGCACATTGTCGATGAAGAAGCCGCAGCCATTGAGCGGGAAGCAACTAACTCTGGCATAGTAACTTACGACGCACGAGGTAGGCAGGTTGACCGCCAACGAGATCTTGCTGTTGGAGAACATGCCCGTGTTGGTCGACTTGGCGCAATAGTTGCCCGAGTTGGGTTGCGTGTCGGTGACGACCCAAGGGCTGGTGGCGTCGTTGATCCACATGTTTTGGTAGAAGTCGCCCGACTCGAAGCCATCGTAAAGGCCTGCGGGCAGGTTCCACGACAACGACACGCGCATGTTGTTGATGACTTCGGCCTCAATCTCGACAGCCTTTGTCAGGGTGACATAATTGGAAGGGAGCGAGGTCATGTCGTTTTCCAGATGGGCGATAATATAATAGGTGTAAGAACCCGCGTAGCTGATGTGGTCGGTATAGGTGGTCGCCGTCAGGCTGTTGGCGATGCGCATACCATCGCGATACACATCGTAGGAAATGCCTTCGGGAGCGGCTGTCCAGTTGAGGACGACCTGCTCGCCGTCGAAGTCGGCGGTGAGGTTGGTCGGGCCGTGGTGGAACAAGGCATTGATGGCAGCCAAGGCGTCGATACGACCCGAGCCTACACGGTTGCTTTTCATGGTGTTGCCGACGCGCACGGAGGTAAGCTCGATGATGGAGTTCAACTCGGCAGGGGTCAGCTCGGGGTTGGCCTCAAGCAGCATGGCTAACACGCCAGCCACGCAGGGCGTAGCCATCGAGGTGCCGTCCATCTCGATATAGTTGTTGGTGGTCAGGTAGTTCAATGAAGTGATGTTGGCACCAGGAGCAGAGATGTCGGGACGGATCAAGCCAGGCTGGTTGACGTCGCCGTTTTCGTAAGGATAGTCGTTGTAGTTGCCGACATTAGGTCCCGCAGCCCATGTGGTGGGGCCGACTGAGGAGAAACCACAGTGCTCGTCGTTGGAGTCGGTGGCACCCACGCTGATGACGGAGGTCAAGCCACCTTCGATGAGGTTCTTTTGGTCGGGGTGGAGCCATGCAGGAGGACAGTTACCCGGGGCGCTGATGTTGAAGGGGACAGGGTAGGTGTATTGTGTCTGGCCTTCGTTGCCGCATGCCACGGCAGCCGCCACGCCTGCGTCTAAGCAGGTGGCGAAGACGTCGCGGTAGTAGTAGCAGGGACCGGCACCTACGTCGCTGAGCGAGAGGCTGAGGATGTTGGCACCATGGCCTAAGGCGAACTCAACGCCTTCGATGAGGTGGGTGGCCTCGCCTTGTCCTTCCTCACTCAAAATCTTGATGGCCATAATCTTGGCGTCAGGGGCGATGCCCGTCTGGGTGCCTGCCGTACCTTGTCCCGCAAGGATGCCAGCGGTATGGGTGCCGTGACCTTGATCGTCCATGGGGTCAAGGTCTTGATAGAAAACGTCATAGCCGTGGTGAGGGAACTCGCTGCCGCCGTCCCACATGCTGTTGGAGATGTCGATATGGTTGTAGTTGACGCCCGTGTCGATGAGGCCGATGATGACGCCGTTGCCCGTGTAGCCCGAGCCGTTGTAGTTCCAAACCGCAGGTGCGTTGATTTTGTCGACATGCCAGGCGTTGTCCCTTGTGCTGACAGGGCGAGCCTTTTCGTTGCTCGGAATCATCTGGCGCATCTCGTCGGGGATAATCACAGCAACGTCCTTGCGCTGAGCGAGTTGTGCGATGACCTCGTCGCTGACCGAGCAGCTGAAGCCATTGAACGACCAGAAGGTTTTCAGGTCGCTGACCATATCGGCGCTCTTGTAGCCTTCAAGGAAGTCAAGCACTTGGGCTTGCGAGGCTTGACAAAAGGCTTTCCGCTCGGCGATGACGAAGTCGCGGCGTTGCTCCTTGGTCATCAAAGCGGTCTTTTGCGACAAGTGGCTGTCGTCGTAACGCTCAGCCATCATCACGATGACGTGTTGGAGAGGGTTGGATTGGCCAAACAATGCACCGAAGCAAAGGGCCAAGAGGAGGGTAAAAACGGATTTTTTCATGGTATTTGGTTAATTTAGTATTGTTTACGAAAACTTGATCTTATCCCTTATCCTCACGAAGGGCTTTTCAACAAAGACATACAGGACATAGGCTGCTACGAAGACCATTATCCAATAAACGGGATAGGCAATGGCGTAACGGCTCAAGAATTGTGGGAAGCTGTGTTCGAGGACTTGGAGTAGCAGCAGGTTGGTGAGGAACATGGCGTAGGACAGTATGCTGATGCCCGATATGATGTCACCCCAACGTGTTTTGTATGATTTCCATTTCGACAGCAGAGGGAACCACAACGTGATGGCAAGGGCTGAGATTGTCAGATATAAGGCATCATAATAGAAGGTGCCCGGAGTACGGGGGATGATGCGTGTGGCAGCAAATAGGGCCACGCCTATGATGAAACTGGCCACTGCGTGGCGCTCCCATTGCTTGGGATGATAGCACATCATCCAGGCGGCAAGCACACCCAAGTAGATGTTGTCGGTGCGTGAAGCCACGGTCTTGCGGATCCAGATGTCCCAGCCGAAGCGGTCGTGGACCTGGTCGGCCACGGAGAGACGGAAGGCGATGGAGGCCGCAATGAAAAGGAGACACAGCCACGGGATGTATTTTTTCGGTTTCGCGAAGAGCGAAAAAAGCATCAGAAGGAGCGGGAAGAAGATATAGAACCACCATTGTACGGGCAGGGAATACGACTCCCAATAGAACCCCCAGAAAGGCGTGAACAGGTTTTGGGTGAAGGTGGCAAAACGCCATAGCGGGAAGGTGTGGACGTCGCCTTCGATGACATTGAGCTGAACCAAAAGATAGTTGACAAACAGGATGAAGAGGTAGTTGGGTAAGATGCGCAACGCGGTCCGGACATAGAATGAGAGGGTCTTGGAACGGCCGATGTGGTTGTCGTGGTTCTCGAGGTGGTTGATGAACGACTTCCCGATGAGGAATCCTGTGATGACGAAGAAGATGTCGACGCCATGGGGCACGGGCATGTCGGTGAAACGGTCGAGGGGCGTGTCGAACAGGATTCGCTCGGCATGGCCTTGCACCACGCAAAAAATGGCGAAAGCCCTCAAGAAGTCCAATCCGAAGACTCGTTTCCGATCAATATCGATGCTCCAAAAGTTCTTCATGGGTTCTGGTTGCTTACTTCAACAGTACGTTCCCGATGCGACAGTCCAGGCAACGTTTGCGCTTGCAAAAATAGGAATAAAGGTGCAACAAAGCCTGTGTCTGCATGGCATTTTCCGCCGTGATGCCGCATGAGGCGTAATGCCTGATGATGGCATTGTCCTCGGCCTCAGTGTCTTCCAGGAATTGCAATGCGGTCTCGCACACCGATTCGTCTTTGTGGAGCTTGCCGTAGCAAAACAGTAAAGGCGTAACTGCATTGATAATCAATATATCTGCGGTGGCATCACCTAAATGCTTGGCCGTTTTACGGCTGCTGTGGTTCCCCCTTTTAAGGGGGTCAGGGGGATTCGGCAGCCGCGTCTCAAATCGCCAATGTGTTTCCCAATACTCCGATGCCGCCACGTCAAACAGGGCTTTGGCTTCGGCACTGTCTTTTGCCGCCTTGATTTTTGAGAACAATGGCCCGTTTTTATGGATGAGCTGTGCCATTTGCGCCAGACGGATAGTAGGGAAATTTGAGGGCCGCATGCGCATGAACTTCCACCTCTCGGCAGGCATGGTCAGCAGGTTGAACTTGGCCTTCATCACACTATACTCACGCTTGAGCAGTAGGGGATAATCCTCCGTGAACTCGTCTTCGAGGAATCCCGCACAACCCATGAGCATGGCTTCGACCTGAAGAAGGTTGTCGGCGTGTTTCAGCAAGGTCTTGAAAGGCAAGATGTTGGCCAAATACTCAAATGCTTCGTTGTTGACTTTCAAGCCGAAATAGCGCATGATCAGTTTGTAGAGTGTATCCTCCCAATCGAATTGGTTGGTTTCCAGTATCTTGGTGACGGCACCTGACTTGCTCTCCAAACGCTCCACAGCCATACGGTCGAGCCACGAAAGCCTGGTGAAAACGGGCACTTTGCTGATGCTTTTCTCACAGGGGATCCAAGCCTTGGAGGCGATAAGTTTCTGATATTGTGCAAATAGACGTTCGTCGAAATGCCCTTTCAGCTCCAAGGTAGGGATGTCGTTGACTTGCAGGTCGTCTTCGTATACCACATGCAGGATGACGTTTTTGTAGGCTTTGTCGTTTTGGTGGCCATGGCGGTTCCAGTCGCTGGTCTTCACATGTATCTCCACATGTCCAGCCCAGAGTTTGTCGCCGATTTGGATCTTGGCTTCAAGGAAGTCGGGACCCGAGTCGGTGTTGTGGTAGCCCGTAGCCACCACCTCTACCGCTTCGCCTTCTGTGGTCTTCAAGTCCTTGTCGGTCAGGCGGTTCTCCCAAATGTAGTATAGGAATTCTTCTCTCATTTAATCTTCCAGCAGTTCAATGGTTCCTTGTCAAGCACACCTTTCTTTGTGGCCCAGTCAATAAATAACGAACGTAGGTCGCGGTCGCTTTGCCAAACCACATGGTCCTTGATCTCTTCCTGTGCCCAGCCGACGCCGTTGATGAGGTGGTTGCCGCCACCCATCGAGCGGTAGGAGTTCATCACCACGTTGTAGGTCTTCTCCATGTCGAAGGGCGTGCCGTCAGCCATGCCGACGATGTTGATGCGGTCACCCATGGGATTCTTGTCGGTCACCTCGTAGCGTATGCCCGCGGCGCAGTCGAAGTTATAAATGGGGTTCTTCATCTCGTAGGCATATTCGATGAAGTCTTTCACTTCCTTGCCTGTCAAGGCCATGACGGCCAGTGAGTTTTCGAAGGGGTACCAGGTGAAGAAGTCCTTGACTTTCAGCATCCCCGCTTCGATGGTCTTGCCACCACTGAGCGGAGCCGCCATCGAGATGTCGGCATGGATGCCTTCGGCTTCGACGGTCTCCATCTGACAGCGGTGAATCTCGTCGACCCAGAGGCAAGGGCCGTTGAAGACCTCGTCGCTGCTGATGCTGACGGGCAGCTCGGCCACCTCTTTGTTTTGGTAGGCCTCAGCGCGGTCGAGGTAGGGTTGGAGCATGGCGAGGAAGGCTTCGTCTTTCTCTTCGCCGTCGGTGGGCATGAGCTCAATGCTGATCTGAGGCTTCTTTCCTTTCTTCAGCGTCACTTCAGCCTTGGCCAGGCCTTTGCCGCGATGGCCCGAGTTGAGCACATACACAGGCTCGCCGTTGGGATTCGTCAGCTTCTCGGCACGGGCGCGGTGGTCGTGGCCGTAGTAGATGAGGTCGAAGCCGGGGATGTTCTCGGCCACCCATTTCACGGCGTTCTCGCGTCCAAGGGGATGGTCCTCGGGCAGGTTCTGTGCCATGGGCTCCCATCCCGAGTGGAACAAGCCTATCATCAGGTCGGGGCGCTCTTTCTCTCGGATGAGTTTCACCCATTTGTCGGCAGCGGCCTCGAGTTGATCGAAACGCAGGCCTGGGCGCAATCTGTCGGGTACCCAAGTGACTACGTAGGGCGTCAGCAGACCGAGCACGGCAATCTTATAGCCATCGCGCTCGAGGATAATATAAGGTGTGAAATAGGGCTCGCCCGTGGTCTCGTCGATGACGTTGGCGGCCAGCACGGGCACCTTGGTCTCGGAATACACGCGATCGAACACCTTGCGACCTGCCTCGATGTCGTGGTTGCCCACGCAAGCGACGTCGTAGGGGAAATAATTCAACACTTCGGAAACCAGGTTGGGGTGCTCAGCGTCTTGGTTGGAGCAATATTGGAACGGCGTGCCTTGCATGTCGTCGCCGTTGTCCAACAGGATAAGCCGGTCGCCTAGCTCGGCTTTCATCTTCTTGAGGGTGTAGGCATCGTTGGCAAACTCATCGTAAAGGCCGTGAGTATCAGTGGTTTCGATGATGGTCAGGGTGGTTTCTTTCGTGGAACAAGAAGCCAAAACGGTGATTAGGGCGATCATAAATGCGATTTTTCTCATGCTGTTGTTGGTTTTGGAGCGATAAAAGTAGGGTTTTTCCTGCTATTATGGGCGTATCGTGGAAATTTTTTTCGAAAAACGGGCGAAGTATTGTTTAATTCCGTATTTTTGTGGCACAATTCCAAGAACCGAATGTTCCATGGCCGATTTGAGCATCATAGTATCCGAGATTGAATTGAAATTGAGGAAATTGATTGATGAGAAAAATCAGTTGGCGGTGGAAAACAAGCGGCTCGCCGAAGCGAACAAGGCGTTGGATGAGGAGAATCTGGCGCTGCGCCGTTCGGCAGGGGAGTTGCAAGATAAAATAAATAAAAGTACAATTGTTAACGCACTCGACAACGAGGGAGAATTAGAAGAAGGAAGAAAGCTCATTCAAGAGTTGGTGAGGGAAATTGACAGATGCGTTTCGATTTTGAACAGTAAGGAATAATTCAGATACTTGAAAGTCAGCTCAATGGACGAAATAACCATCAATATCACGTTACTGGACAGGCCCTATCGCCTTTCGGTGGCTCGTGCTGACGAGGAAAAGGTCCGCAAGGCCGGCGCCCTCATCAATGAGAGGGTGAAGTATTACACGAAGCATTACGCCTACAAGGACGTGCAGGACTTGCTTTCGATGACGGCTTTGCAATTTGCCACCTCGGTAGTCAAGATGGATGCTGAATTGTCTTACAGGAATCAGAATCTGGAGCGTAAGCTGCAAGATCTGAACGACTTATTGAGCGAACAATCATAATCCACGTGAAGACGTGGGTGGGTTCTTTGAAGATCTGGAACTGCCTGTTCAGCGCATTTGGTAAACTCAACATTATCAACACATCAATCGGTCTACTCGCGCACTGTAAAAACAGGCCTCATTCCCTTCGGGGAAGTGCCTTTGGCACCGGTGGACGTTTGCGCAACGCGGTGGCCACAAGCGTATTATATGGAGTTTACGCATCTCCAAGGGCAGGCAGTTTCTTTGTTTCCTCCTCATTTTTCGAGTAAAAACAGAGTTTTAAAATGTTATTACTCACTATCACAAACACTACTTGGATTATCATCGCCGCAGCGGCTTTGGTCGTGGGCCTCGCGGTTGGTTACCTCATCACGTCCACCCTACTGAAGAAAGCCGTCACCAAAGAAGAGACCGCCTTGCTCGAAGAAGCCAAGGAGAAAGCTGAAGTCATCAAGAAAGAACGCATCCTGCAAGCCAAGGAGAAGTTCCTCCAGATGAAAGACGAGCACGAGAAGGCCTGCAACGACCGCAAACGCGAGCTGCAGAAGACCGAACAGAAGGTCAGCCAACTCAAGCAGGAGGCCAACCAAAAGATGGAAGAGGTGCAGCGTAAAGGCAAAGAGCTGCAGGCTGCACAGCAACGTCTTGACTCTCAGATGGAAAGTTTCAACAAGAAAAAGGCCGACCTCGACCGTATCTATAGCGAGGAGTCGAAGAAACTTGAGTCCATCTCGGGTCTCTCGGTCAAAGAAGCCAAGGATCAGCTGATTGAGTTGATCAAGGAAGACGCCCAAGCCGAGGCTATGGTCTACGTGAAGGAAGCCACCGAAGATGCCAAGATGAGCGCCAACCAGATGGCCAAGAAGATCGTCATCGAGACCATCCAGCGTACGGCTGCCGAGACGGCTATCGAGAACACCGTCAGCGTGTTCAACATCGAGAACGACGAGATCAAGGGCCGCATCATCGGCCGTGAGGGTCGTAACATCCGTACCCTCGAGTCGCTCACGGGCGTCGAGATCATCATCGACGACAGCCCCGATGCCATCCTCATCTCCGGCTTCGATCCCATCCGCCGCGAAATTGCCCGCCTCTCCCTGCAGAAGCTCGTCGTCGACGGCCGCATCCACCCCGCTCGCATCGAAGAGGTGGTCCACAAGGTGGAGAAACAGGTGGAACAGGAAATCATCGAGACGGGTAAGCGCACTTCCATCGACCTCGGCATTCACAACCTGAATCCCGAGCTCATCAAGATGGTGGGTCGCATGAAATACCGTTCATCATACGGCCAGAACCTGCTGCAGCACTCCGTGGAGACGGCCAAGCTCTGCGCCACCATGGCTGCCGAGTTGGGCCTCAACGTGAAGGCTGCCAAACGTGCCGGTCTGCTCCACGACATCGGTAAAGTGGCCGAGAACGAGGAAGAGCTGCCGCATGCCATCCTGGGTATGAAGGTGGCCGAGCGCATGAAGGAGAAACCCGACATCTGCAACGCCATCGGTGCCCACCACGACGAAATCGAGATGGACAACCTCATCTCGCCCATCGTCCAAGTGTGCGACGCCATCTCTGGTGCCCGTCCGGGTGCCCGCCGCGAGGTGGTCGAGGCCTACATCCAGCGCCTCAACAAGCTGGAGGAGATGGCCATGAGCTATCCGGGTGTGGTGAAGACCTATGCCATCCAAGCAGGTCGTGAGCTCCGTGTCATCGTGGGTGCCGACAAGGTGAGCGACCAAGACGCCGACCGCATCGCCTACGACCTCTCGAAGCAGATCCAGACCGAGATGACCTATCCGGGCCAAATCAAGATCACGGTCATCCGCGAGACGAGAGCCGTTCAGTACGCAAAGTAAATACAATGGCTCATAGCCTATGGCCTATGGCTTGCCTCTATATCGGGGCAGGCCATAGGCCATTAGCTGTCAGCCATAAGCAAAAACAAAAACATGATCAGAGAAGAAGTCGTTTTCGGTCCCATCCATAGCCGCCGTTTGGGCAGTTCTTTGGGAATCAATCTGTTGCCTGAAAAGGGTAAGATATGTACGTTCGACTGCATCTATTGCGAATGCGGCTGGAACAAGGACGGGCGTAATGACACCCAATTGCCCTCTGCCGAGAAGGTGCGCAAAGCCTTGGAAACCAAGTTGCAGCAATGCAAAAACGATGGCGTGAACATCGACTCCATCACCTTCAGCGGCGATGGCGAGCCCACCATCAACCCTGAGTTCCCGCAAATCATCGACGACACGATAAGGCTTCGCAACCTGTATTATCCCGACTCGAAGATCACCGTGCTGTCGAATGCTACGATGGTGCACAAACCGGAGATATTTTATGCCTTACGCAAGGTTGATAACCCGACGATGAAAATCGACGCCCCAACCAACGAATTGATTGAAAAGATCAATCATCCTGCACCGGGCTACGACATCCATCGTGTGGTGGAGGCCCTGAAACAGTTCAACGGCGACTTCATTCTGCAAACCATGTTCTTGAAAAGCAAGGACTTCGACTCGTCGAGCGCCGAAGTGTTGAACGGCTGGATGGACATCGTGCGGATTCTGAAGCCTCGCGAAATCATGGTCTACACCATCGATAGGCCGACTCCAGAGGAAGGCTTACAGAAGTTCACGGTGGATGAGATGAGAGCATTTGTGCAGCCGCTCATCGACGAAGGATTTGTGATTCAAATCAAGGGATAAGCTTATTCCACGCCCACATTCATCCTACCCATCAGTCTCTGCCAAGGAGATAGGAAAGCGAACAGGAAATCGTAGGCGATCAATCCTGGGAGCAGGCCTTTTTCACCCAAGCGCTTGGAGGCTTTGTGGTAGATAAACAGCTGGGTGCCAAAGCGCAGCAGGAAGAAAAACACCAAGATGGGGATATAGAAGACCGCATTGTTGGCGATGGTGAAGGCGGGTCTTGCACAGAGGGCCAGCAGCGCGATGAATGAGGCGTAGAACAAAAACTGGGATACGTAGAACAAGCTGAGCATCAAGCGGGCTCGTGTGCCATACTTTGGGATGGTGGAGTAGCGGCTGCTTTTCTGGCGCATCCAAAGCTTGAAGTTGTTGGTGGGGGTGGCAAGGATGGCGTCCTCGGCGTCGATCAGCACCTCCGTGTTTTTCTTGTTGGCGGTTTGGTTGATAAACAAGTCGTCGTCGCCCACCGAGGTGGTGTAATGCGAGATGAAGCCTTGATTCCTGTAGAACAGCTCCTTACGATACGACAGGTTCTTGCCGATGCCCATGTAGGGATGACGGCTCAGGGCGGCGGAGAGGTAGAGCAGGCCGTTCTGCAGGGCGTCGAAGCGGATGATGCGGTTCAGGCTGCTTTTCTTCTGCACGTAAGGGCTGTAGCCGATGACGATCTCCGTGCGGCTGTTGTAACGGTTCACCACGCTACGCAGCCACTGGTTGTTGACGGGCATGCAGTTGCATTCGGTGAAGACGATGAGGTCGTTTTGTGCCGACTTGATGCCCATCGAGAGCGGGAACTTCTTGCCGTTGAAGAAGTTAAGGTGTTGCTTCAGCTGCACAGGCTTCACTCTTGTCTCCTTACGTTCCAAGTCTTTCAGGTATTCCTCGGTCTCGTCATCGGAGCAGTCGTTCACTACAACAATTTCAAAGTCAGGATAATCCTGCTTAAGCAGGGCAGGTATCAATTCGGTAAGGTACTCGTAGGCGTCGCGGGCGCAAAGCACGATGGAGACGGGCTCCAACTCCTCGTCGAGTTTCGGGCGCGCATTCCTTTTATAGAAGGCCACTTTCGAAAACAGGCCCCAATGGTAGATCAATTGGATGACGAGGCTGATGCCAAAAATGATTAAAAGTATGAAACTTAAGCTGTTAAAGTGAAAACTGAACTGCACGGTCGATGATTTTTATTGAATGCAAAGATATGAAAAAATGTTGCAAAAAAAGTCGTACTTTTGCACAAAATTACAAGGATGAATTTCACTATTGCAGCAAACGACCCGAAAAGCCATGCCCGAGCAGGTGTGCTGAGCACCGACCACGGCCCTATCGAGACCCCGATTTTCATGCCTGTCGGTACGGCAGGTACGGTGAAGGCCTGCCATCTGCGCGATGTGCGCGACGAGGTGAAGGCACAGATCATCTTGGGCAACACCTACCATCTCTATCTCCGTCCGGGATTGGATGTGCTCGAGGCCGCTGGAGGCCTGCACAAGTTCAACGGCTGGGACCGCCCCATACTTACCGATAGCGGTGGCTTCCAGGTGTTTTCGCTGACGGGCATCCGCAAGATGAAAGAGGAGGGAGTGACCTTCCAGTCGCATATCGACGGGTCACGGCATCTGTTTACCCCCGAAAACGTGATGGACATCCAGCGCAGCATCGGCGCCGACATCATGATGGCCTTCGACGAATGCACGCCTGGCACCGCGGACTACCACTATGCCAAGCCTTCGATGGAACGCACCCACCGCTGGCTCGACCGTTGCATCGAGCGATTCAATGCCACCCAGCCGAAATATGGCTACGAGCAGGCCTTGTTCCCCATCGTGCAGGGCTGTGTCTACCGCGACCTGCGCGAGCAGTCGGCCGAATACATCGCCTCCAAGAACGCTGTTGGCAATGCCATCGGCGGACTGGCTGTAGGTGAGCCTACCGAGACGATGTACGAGATGATAGAGCTGGTGAACGCCATCCTTCCCCAAGACCGTCCGCGTTACCTGATGGGCGTTGGCACACCGGCCAACATCCTTGAAGGCATCTCGCGCGGTGTCGACATGTTCGACTGCGTGATGCCTACGCGCAACGGCCGTAACGGTATGATTTTCACCTCCGAAGGCATCATCAACCTGAAGAACGAAAAGTGGAAATACGACTTCTCGCCCGTCGACCCCAATGGCGAAACTTTTGTCGATGCACAATATACGAGGGCTTATCTGCGTCATCTCTTCGTCGCAGGCGAGATCCTCGGCCCCATGATTGCCAGCCTCCACAACATAGGCTTCTACCTCTGGCTGGTGCGTGAGTCGCGCAAGCACATCATCGCTGGCGACTTCGCCGAATGGCGCGACGTGATGCTGAAAAAGGTTACCACTAGACTGTAAATGAAAAAAATAGACGCATATATCTTCAAAAAGTACATCGGGACTTTTTTCTTCGCCATCTCCATGCTGATCTTGGTGGTCATCATCTTTGACCTGTCCGAGAACATCGACAGCTTCCTGAGGCATCATGCCCCATGGCAGCGGGTGGTGGTGGATTATTATATCATGTCTATTCCCTACTATATCAACCTCTTCATCCATCTGTTTGCCTTCATCGCAGTGGTGTTTTTCACCTCGAAGATGGCTGCCCGCACCGAGATTGTGGCTATCCTGAGCAGTGGCATCAGTTTTTGGCGCTTCCTTTATCCCTATATGCTGGCCGCCTTCGCCATCGCTATGATGTCGCTCTATTTCGGTAACTTCCTGATTCCGAAGACAAACGAGATCCGTAGGCAGTTCAAGGACGAGTATATGGAGAAGCTGAGCCAGAGCGCGGGACGCAATGTGCACGTGCAGGTCGGAAAAGACGAGTTCGTCTATGTGGAGAGTTACAACATCGCCAAACAATACGGCTATAAGTTCTCATGGGAGAAATACGACGGCAACGAATTGAAATACAAGGCTATGGCCGACGTGCTCTATCATGACACCATTGCGCCCAACGGCTGGTATTTCGACCCGTATGCCATCCGTACCATCGACGGCGAGAAGGAGTCCATCATCAAAGGCCGTAACTACGACACCATCATCAACCTTTATCCTACCGACCTCTACAAGATCAAGGAGGATTTCGACGAGATGAATTACTTTGAACTGCAGGAGCATATCAACAGCATGAAGGAGAAGGGCTCGGAAGGGGTGAAGGTTTATCAGGTGGAGATGCACCAACGCATGGCCTCGCCCGCGGCAGTCATCATCCTGACGCTGATCGGCGCAGCCTTGTCGAGCCGTAAGGTGAGGGGCGGCATCGGTATGCATCTTGGCATCGGTATCGGCATCGCCTTCGCCTATATCCTGTTCTTGCAGATCTCCAAGTCGTTCGCCATATCGGGTGGACTGTCGCCAGCCCTTGCAGCATGGTTCCCCAACATCATCTTCTGCATACTGGGTATATACTTGTTGATAAAGGCGCCAAAATAAACTGAAAATCAGAGGCTTGTTATTTTTCTGAAAAAAATGAGCTCTTTTTGATGACTTTTCTTTATTTTAGCAACTTCTTTTCACACTAAAACAATAGCATTATGCATATCGCAGTAGCAGGCAATATCGGTTCGGGCAAGACGACCCTCACAGGCCTTCTCGCCAAGCACTTCAACTGGAAGCCTCATTATGAGGAAGTGGAACACAACCCCTATCTCGACAGCTTTTACGAGGACATGCAACGCTGGTCGTTCAACATCCAGATCTTCTTCCTCAACAGCCGTTTCCGCCAGGTGATGGACATCCGCAACAGCGGCGAGGACGTCATCCAGGACCGTACCATCTATGAGGACGCCCATATCTTCGCGGCCAACCTCTATTCCATGGGACTGATGGAAACCCGCGACTTCGAGAACTATAAGTCGCTGTTCGAGCTGATGACGAAGTTTCTCCAGCCGCCCGATCTGCTGATCTATCTCCGCGCTTCGGTGCCGACGTTGATTCGGCATATCGCCAAACGTAACCGTGAGTTCGAGCAGTCCATCAGCATCAGCTACCTGACCAACCTCAATGAACGTTACGAGGAATGGATCAAGAACTACCACGACGGCAAACTGCTTATCATCGACACGGACAACATCGAATTGGAGAACCCCGAGGATTTGAGCACCGTGGTCGACCGTATCGAAGCCTCACTCAACGGATTGTTCTAGAATGAAAGTCGTAGGCATCATACCCGCACGCTACGCTTCGACGCGTTTCCCTGGCAAGCCCTTGGCTTTGATCAAAGGCAAGCCCATGATACAACGCGTCTACGAGCAGGCCCTGAAGTCGAAGCTCGACGCCGTGGTCATCGCCACCGACGATGTGCGCATCGCCGATGCGGTGATGGACTTCGGAGGGCAGTATGTGATGACGAGCCCCAACCACCGCAGCGGCACCGACCGTTGCTGCGAGGCGCTCGACCTGCTCAAGACGAAGTATGATGCCGTGGTCAACATACAAGGCGACGAGCCTTTTATCGACCCTAAGCAGATCGACCTCTTGGTCGATTTGATTGTGCGCGACGACACGCCCCTGGCCTCGTTGGCCAAGCGGATCGACGATGCGGATGAGCTCTTCAGCCCCAATGCGGTGAAGGTCGTGGTGAACCAAGAAGGCAATGCCATGTATTTCAGCCGCAACCCCATCCCCTTCATGCGTAATGTCGACCGCGACGAGTGGCTCGCCAAGGGCCGTTTCTATAAGCATATCGGCATCTATGCCTACAAAGCCGATGTGTTGCATCAAGTGGCGCACATGGAGCCCTCAGCCTTGGAACAGGCCGAGTCGCTCGAACAGCTGCGCTGGCTCGAGAATGGTCTCGCCATACGCATGGCCTTGAGCGATGCCGAAAACATCTCCATCGACACACCCGACGACCTGCATAGAGCCGAGCAGTATGCGCAAACTAAACCTGAGATTGAATGATGATTACCATAGCAGAAGCCATATCAGACCTGTTGTATGTCCGCGACACCGTGGTGGTGCCCGGCTTGGGCGCCTTTGTGAAGAAACCGGTCTCGGCTAAGGTCAACCCGGTGGCCAATTATTTTGCCCGTCCTTCCAGCGTGATCGAGTTTGATGCCAATTTGAGAGAGGATAACGATTTGGTGATCAACTATCTGTCGGAGAAAAACGAGATTCCCATGGATGAGGCGCGTCGCCTCTTGGTGATGTTCGTCTCCGACTGCTTCAATAGCATGAAGTCAGGTAAGAAGGTGGTGCTGAAGGATGTGGGCGCGCTTTATTACGACTGGGCCGAAGACCTTGCCTTTGAGCCCGACAAAGCCGTCAACTACAACAGCGATGCCTTTGGCCTGACCGACCTCACCCCCGAGCCTATCCTGCGCTCGAAGACCAAGGACGAAATCAAGGCGGAGATCGCCAAGCAGCAGAGAGACAAGAACACCCCCGTCACCGTGGATGAGAAAGCCGTGCACGAAGACGACGAGTTGCCGCAACGCCACTTTGGATGGCTGTGGATACTCTTAGGCTTGCTCCTGTTGGCCCTTGTCGGCTTGGGATTGCATTATTTCCATGTCGTCGACTTCGGCCGATTGCTAGGGAAAAAGGTCGTACGTGGCAAGTATGAGCCTAAGACCTATACGCTTCCATCCTATGTCAAGACCTGGGAGTGGAAAGAAGTGGCTCCTGCGCCGACGGATACCGTTGTCGAGCCGGCTATTGCTGAGCCCGCCGTCACCGAGCCTGTCGTTGCTGAGCCTACCGTGACCGAGCCTGCTGCCGCGCCGACGCAGCCTGCAGCCACGCCTGCGCCTGCCGATGCCAACATACGCATCATAGCCGGGTGTTTCGTCCAGGAAGAGTATGCGGCCAATATGGTCAAGACCTTGAAGGCGGAAGGCTATCGCAACGCCTTCTATGAGCCAAGGGGCAAACGGTGGTTTGTCGCCGTCGACCGTTACCGCACGATGGAAGAGGCCACCGCGGCACTCCTCGATATCAGAGCTAACTCCGACTATGAGGTCTGGATTCTAAACAAATAAGGAACGACGATGTCAAAGAAGAATAAACTGGAGAAATTCGCCGAGAACAAGACCTTTCCTAACTTGTTCGAATACAGTTATGAACGCATCATGGGGGAGGGGTTCCCGCTTCAGGGGAAGTGGCACGAGGAATTCTTCCACAACGACAACCCCATCGTTTTGGAGCTGGGCTGCGGCAAGGGTGAATATACCGTTGGCTTGGCTCGGGCGCATCGCGACATCAACTATATCGGCGTCGACATCAAGGGAGCGCGTATCTGGCGCGGCCTGAAGCAAAGCAACGAGGAAGGGCTGAAGAATGTGGCCTTCCTGCGTGCCCGCATCGACCAGATCGAGCATTTCTTCGCTAAGGACGAGGTCGCCGAGATCTGGGTCACCTTCCCTGACCCGCATCCTGGCGAAGGTGTGCGCAACGCCCGCCATCGCCTCACCTCACCTGAGTTCCTCGACCGTTACCGCAAGATCGTCCGCCCCGACGGCATCCTCAACCTCAAGACCGACAGCCCCATCATGTATGAGTTCACGCTACACGAGGTGGTGGAGCCACAAGGTCTGCCGTTGCTCTATGCCACCGACGACCTCTATGCCAATGACGACAACCTGGAGGTGAAGACCATACGCACCTTCTACGAGCAGATGTGGCTCGACCAAGGCCTGACGATAAAGTATATCCGATTCAGAATCAACAAATAAAACTATTGCTATGTATACAGAAGACAACCAACTCTACATCGCGCATTGCGACAACGGACCCCTCTATATGGTGGGTAAGATGGCCAACCGCCACGGCTTGATAGCGGGCGCCACGGGTACGGGTAAGACTGTCACCCTGCAGGTGCTGGCCGAATCCTTCTGCGAGGCAGGCGTGCCTTGCTTCATGGCCGACATGAAAGGCGACCTCTCGGGCATCAGCCAGGCTGGTAAGATGAGCGGCTTCATCGAGAAACGCTGCCCTGAGTTCGGCATCGAGAATCCTCAGTTCCATGGCTGTCCCACGCGTTTCTTCGACGTGTATGGCGAGCAAGGCCATCCGCTGCGAGCCACCATCTCCGACATGGGACCGCAGCTGCTGTCGCGTCTGCTCGGCCTCAACGAGACCCAGACGGGCATCCTCAACATCGTCTTCAAGATCGCCGACGACCGCGGCTTGCTCCTTATCGACATGAAGGACCTGCGCCTCATGCTCGACTATGTGGCCAAAAACGCCAGGGAGTTCACCACCACCTACGGCACCATCACCTCGGTGAGCGTGGGCGCCATCCAACGCGCCTTGCTGGCCCTCGAAGCCGAAGGCGGCGACCTCTTCTTTGGCGAGCCTTCGTTCAATGTGTTCGACTTCCTCCAGACCGAAGGAGGCAAGGGCGTGATGAATGTGTTGGCTGCCGACAAGCTGATGCTTAACCCCAAGCTTTATTCCACCTTCCTGCTGTGGCTGCTGAGCGAGCTCTACACCCAGCTGCCCGAGGTCGGCGACCTGCCGTTGCCCAAGCTGATCTTCTTCTTCGACGAGGCTCACATGCTGTTCAAGGACACCTCCAAGGCCTTGGTCGACAAGATCGAGCAGGTCATCCGTTTGGTGCGTTCGAAGGGTGTCGGCGTCTATTTCGTCACCCAGAGCCCCGACGACATCCCCGAGGTCATCGCAGGCCAACTCGGCAACCGTATCCTCCATGGACTGAGAGCCTATACGCCTAAGGAACAGAAAGCCGTGAAGGCGGCAGCACAGACCTTCCGCACCAACCCGAACTTCAACACCGAGGCAGCCATCCTCGAACTCGGCACGGGCGAGGCCTTGGTCTCGTTGCTCGACGAGAAAGGTGCCCCCTGCATTGTGGAGCGTGCCAAGATCCTCTTCCCGCTGAGCCAGATTGGCGCCATCACCGACGACCAGCGCAACGAACTGATCCGTAAGTCGCGCATCTATGGCGTCTACGACAAGAGCTTCGATCGCGAAAGCGCCTACGAAGTGCTCGTCGAGCAGCAGAAACAGGAGGAGAAACGACTCCAGAAAGAGGCAGAAGAGGAAGAGAAACGCAAGGCCAAGGAAGCGAAGGAGAGGGAGCGCTCAAGGAGTACCAGCTCCAGAAGCACGACCACCAGAAAGAAGAAGTCGACGGCAGGCAAGGCGCTGGAGAAGACCATCAACACGACGGCTACGACCATCGGACGTAGCATCGGCAACCAAATCGTTCGGTCGATTTTGGGTAGCATTTTCAAGAAGAAGTGAGTTTCAGAAAACTTCATAGTCATGAATACACGCATTACTTTTATAGTCCTAATGCTTGCAGCCTCAATAGCTTTGAAGGCTCAGCAACACATGGCCCCACTCGGGGTTAAGATCGATGAAGTATATCATGTCGAATGGATGAATCCCGACAAGTATTTCACCCATACCTTTGACTTTGCTGACGGACAGATGCCTGAAGGATGGCTCACCTATAGTTGGGGTGGCGTTTTCGACCCTTGGCATATCGAGACGCCAGAGAGCAACCCTGGCCTAGACTTCCCTGCCGATCACTCGCCCTACCTCTTTGCACAGTCCGACCAACTCAACGGCAGTACTTACGTGGAAGAGTATGTCTCCCATCTCTTCGAGTCGTTGCCAGATCTGACCTGGGCCAGTGTGGAATTCGATTACGCCCTGCACTATGACTTGGAAAACGGCACGCATTGCAAATTCGAAATCGGGTCTCAGTACATCTTTTCCGCTGACCGTTTCACGCCGGCCGTAGGTCACGTTGTTGGGTCGCCCTACGGAGGCGTTCTCTTGCACAGCGACTTCGCCAGGTTCGTTTTCAGATCCTATTCACCACTGGACTATTTCGCCATCGACAACTTGCGCGTCTATGGGGAACAACCAGACTGGCAAACCCACGATGTGCAGGCCTACAGACTGTGGCTCGACGGACAGCTTTTGGGCGACTACGACCTACCCGAGTGCAGCTACGACTTGCCGACGGACACGCTGACAAACGAGCGATTCTACACCCTTGCCGTGGCAGCCGTTTACGACGACGGCATCTCCGACCCCGTCTCAGTCACGTTCCAATACCTTGACTGTAGCAGCTACGAGACCCCGCAATACCTCAGTGGCGGCTTCGTTGACGACCATAGCGTTGAGCTGACATGGAACGAGTTCTACATGGATGCGTTCCGCACGGACGAGCGCGGCAATGGCTGGGAAAACGACTTCATTACCCATCATGGAGTGGGCTATCACAACGGATGGGACGTTAGTGCCTTGCACAGTGGCTTAGCCGACTATGGCTTTAATGTCGATCATCAAGCAGGCTATCGCATCAAGGAACCCTTCGTACCCAGTTGGATGCTTGGAGGGATGACGTTCTATGCCTATCAAGGCAACACGCCCGATCCGACTATCACAGCGGCATATCTGGCTTTCTACGATGGCGACCCCGATGACGGTGGACAACTGGTGGCAGGCAGTCTTGACACGCCTATCCCTGGCGTGACGGTCAGCTACGCCTTATGCTACCGCACTGCAGAGAACGACTTCAGCGATGTCAGTCGCCCTGTGGTCCGTGTCAGAGTGCCTCTCAATCTCGATTTTGAACCTGGGCGCACCTATTGGTATGTGCTATCGCTCAGTGGTACCCTGCAAGGCGGCGTGTGGGCTGTACCGGTCACTTCTACGGGTATCACCTCCACGGGCGAAGCTCAGTATTACGACCCACAACAAGAGAATTGGCAGCCCTTGCTTGACTCGGGTACAGGCACCCAGCAAGGCCTCTGCTACCAGTATCTTTGGCCAGGAGGCGGTGTTGCTGACGGACCTGACTACGCCACCATCAGCCGTGACGGTGTGGTAATAGACCCACATTGGGTCGGCTCCGCTGGCCATTCCAGTAACTACTTCTACGATGAAGGCGTCAGCCCAGGCAGGCACACCTATACCATCGTGAACCACTTCGGGCAAGCCACCTCCTGTCCCGTCGACTATGCGGTCTACTACTGCCACCCTGCCCAAATGCTGCGAGGGCTGTGCGAGACCACATCGCAGGGCTTTTGCAACCACCTCTTTTGGGAACCGGAGGTTGAGATGGAAGATGTAGAACCAGGAAGCACCTATGTCATCTACCGCCGCCACATCACCGAGGAGGACTTCTGTCCCATAGGCGCTGTCGCAAAGGACGGCAGTGAGCACTACGAGTTCTTCGACGAGGCCACCCTCGAGGGCATCAGTTTCTACAAGGTGATGGTCAACAACGTGTATGCTAGTGGTTACTGTGAGAGTACTTTTGCCCTGACTGCCGACGATCCCACCACGACAGAACTAAGGATTGACACCGACCCCAACAGCGTAGCAGAGCAGGTAGCCAAAGCCATCGTCTATCCCAATCCTACTTATGGGCGCATCAGCATGACAATTTCAGCCCAAGTCAATATCTATGATGCCAAAGGGCAAAAAGTCATGTATGGTAATGGTAGGTGCTTCGACCTCAGCCACTTGTCTCCTGGCCTCTATATTGTTGAGGTCATTGAAAGCACAGGCCAACGACACATGGAACGTGTCATGAAGAGGTAAAAGGCTGCCTCTTTTTTTTAATCATTCCCAATCTCCTTCAGCATCGGCACAAACTTGAAGTCGCCGAACTCCTCTTTTTTCAATGATCCGTCATCCATTTTGGTGACCCTCAGCATGGTCTGTCCGTCGCCTTTGGCGTTGTCCATCGGGATGACCATGATGCCGCCTGTCTTCATCTGTTTGACAAGCGCCTCTGGTATGCTGGGTGCGCCTGCCGTGATGATGATGCGGTCGAAGGGCTGGTAGGTGGGCAGACCCTCATAGCCGTCGCCCAAGAAGGTCTTGACCTTGAACGGCAGTTGTTCGAGGATCTCTTTCGTCTTGAAAAACAGGTTGCGTTGCCGCTCGATGCTGAACACCTTGGCACCCAGTGCGGCCAACACACAGGCCTGATAGCCTGAGCCTGTGCCGATCTCAAGCACCTTCATGCCTTTTTCGACCTGCAAAAGCTGGGTCTGGAAGGCCACCGTGTGGGGCTGCGAGATGGTCTGCCCCGAGCCTATGGGGAAGGCCTTGTCCTGATAGGCGAGCTCGACAAAGGAAGAGTCGAGAAAAACATGGCGGGGCACTTCGTTGATGGCATTCAATACGGCTTCGTCGGTGATGCCTTTTGTTCGCAAAGTGTCAACGAGTTGCTTGCGTAAGCCCTTGTGGCGGTAGTTGTCTTCTAAACGGGTGTTCATTGTAGATGGGGTCGGCCCTTCGACTGGCTCAGGGTCCTCTATTTTCAATTTGCGGCGCGAAATTACGCCAAACCTAACGATAAAAGAACTATTTTTGCGGAAAATTTTTTCATATGCTGAAAATCGGTGTTTTAGGTGCAGGGCATCTGGGCAAAATCCATATCAACTGCATCAAACAGATAGAGAATTACGTTTTGGTGGGCTTTTATGACCCGGCTGAGGAGACCGCCAAGCAGGTGGAAGCCGAAACGGGCGTCAGCAGCTTCGTCTCCATCGATGCTTTGATCGACGCCGTCGACGTGGTCGACATCGTCACGCCCACCATCCGTCATTTTGAATGCGCCTCGAAAGCTTTGCTGAAACGCAAGCATGTCTTCATCGAGAAGCCCATCGTGGCCACGCCCGAGGAGGCCAACGCCCTGAAGAAGCTGGCCGATGAGGCTGGGGTGAAGGTGCAGGTGGGCCATGTGGAGCGGTTCAACCCCGCCTTCATCGCGGCCGAGCCTTTCATCAAAGACCCTTTGTTTGTTGAAGCGCACCGCCTGGCCCTGTTCAATCCGCGCGGCACCGACGTGCCCGTGGTCCTCGATCTGATGGTGCACGACCTCGATATCCTGCTCACCATCGTGAAGTCGCCCGTGCAGCATATCAGCGCCAATGGCGTCAGCATCGTGAGTCCCACCCCCGACATCACCAACGTCCGCATCGAGTTCGAAAACGGCACGGTGGCCAACCTGACGGCCTCGCGCCTGTCGATGAAGAACATGCGCAAGACCCGTATCTTCCAGCGCGACGCCTATATCACCGTCGATTTCCTCGACAAGGTGGCGGAGATCACCCGCATCCACGACACGGTCGACGAGACCAACCCGCTCTCGGCCACCATCACCTTGGGCGACGGCACCGAGAAACAGATCACGTTCCAAAGGCCCGAGGTCCATCCCATCAACGCCATCAAGACCGAGCTGGAGAGCTTCTACGACGCCATCGTTCACAACGCCACACCCGCCGTCACCATCGACGACGGCATCGGTGTGCTGAAGCTGGCCTACCGTATCCTCGAAGCCGTCGACGCCTCCATCGCAAAAGTGCAGAAATAAAGTGGTGACGTTACAATAATAGCCGATACATTTCGTTCCATAATAAAAGACTAGTGATGATATGAAAAGAAACTTTACCTGTCTTACCTTGTTGCTTATCCTTGTTTCCTTCATGGCATTGCCATCGTGCAAGAAGTTTGAAGGACCGCAAAAGGTGCCTGCCTATATCCATATTGAATCCATCGAGGTGGACCCCAACCCCGAAAACTATTTCGTCTTTGGCGCCAACACCAGCAAGATCACCGATGCCTGGGTGCATATCGACGACCAGCTGATTGGCGTCTATGAGCTCCCCGCCACTTTCCCGGTCTTGAAGAAAGGGCCCCACAAGGTGACGGTCTATGGCGGCATCAAGGTCGACGGACGCTCCTCGGCACGCGACCGCTATCCTTTCTACCAGCGTGTGGTGTATGAGAACCTGAACCTGGTCGAAGACAGCATCGTCAACCTGCAGCCCGTGGTGAGTTACTATCCCATCAACAATGGAACGAATATCGCATGGATGGAGGACTTTGAGAATGCCAACACCCTGCTGCCTGTGGGTGATAGCACCATCGGCGCCAGCCGCGTCACGGGCGACGAGGCATGGCATTCGGTCAACTCCTTCTGGTCGGGTAAGGTGGAGCTTCCGCCCGACACCCTCGACTTCACTATGGCCACCGCCGACGAGTTCGACTTCTATAAAGGTACCAACGGCGTGTATTGCCTGCTGGAGATGGACTACAACTGCAACGACACCTTCTGTGTTGGCGTGCAGTATTACGAAAACTATACGTTGGAGACCAAGCCACTGGTTAAAGTGACACCTACCGACAAAACACATGACAAACCACAGCGTTGGAACAAAATATACATCAACATCGGCCCGATGATGAATAACTATGCTTCATCTCCCTATTTTAAGGTTTATTTCACTTCCGACCTGACGGCAGCCAACTACATGACTTATGGAGGCGTGCCTTATGGTCATGAATACCATCCCATCAGCGAACCCCGCTATTATTATTTCGATAACCTGAAACTGCTGTATCGTAACCTATGAACAAGAATAGACTGGCCACGCTCTATTTCGTCGTCGATTGGATTGCCTCCATCGTGGCGTGGACGTTGTTTTATCTCTTCCGCAAGGCCCACGAGGACCTGTATATCAATTATTGGGACCGCATCACGCATTCTTTCGTCACGCCCAGCTTCTGGCTCGGTGTCATCATCATCCCCATCTGTTGGCTTATGCTTCATGCCGTGACGGATGCCTACGAGAAGGTCTACCAGAAATCGAGGCTGAAGGAGTTGGGCCAGACGTTCTTCATCACCCTGCTGGGTGTGGTCGTCCTCTTCTTTGTGGTGATCTTGGACGACGAAGTGGTTAGCTATAAGTCTTATTATCAGTCGTTTATAGCCTTATTCACGCTTCAGTTCCTCATCACCTATATCCCGCGACTGATCATCACCACCACGGTAATTTCGCGTATCCGCAGCAGGAAGATCGGATTCAATACCCTCATCGTGGGTAGCAACGACAATGCCTGCGCCATCTTCAAGGAGATCGAGGAAGAGGTGAAGCCTTCGGGCCGTCGCCTCATCGGCTTCCTGAATGTTTACGACAAGTCGGAATATAAGCTGGCGGAGTATCTTCCCCGCTTGGGCTCCTACCGCGAGATCGAGCAGGTGGTCAAAGACAAAAACGTGGAGGAGATCATTATCGCCATCGAGCGTTCGGAGGTGGAGACGATGAAGGTGCTGCTCTCGGTGGTCGACACGACCAACGCCAACGTGAAGATCATCCCCGCCATGCAGGACCTGGTGTTTGGCACGGTGAAGCAATCGGCCATCTGGCAGGCGCCTTTGGTGCAGGTCACACCCGAGCTGATGCCCATTTGGCAGCGGGTGGTGAAGCGCGCTTTCGACATCGTGGCTTCCATCTTGGCCTTGGTCATCCTCTCGCCTGTGTTCTTGGTTTGCGCCATCATCGTCAAGTCGACCTCGAAAGGCCCCGTTTTCTATGTCCAGGAGCGCATCGGCAAGGGCGGCAAGCCCTTCAAGATGGCCAAGTTCCGCAGCATGCGCGTCGACGCCGAGTCGGGAGGCACGCCACAGCTCTCGAGCGACGACGACCCGCGCATCACCAAGTTCGGCAAGTTCATGCGTAAGGTGCGCCTCGACGAGATCCCGCAGTTCTGGACGGTGCTGAAAGGCGACATGTCGCTGGTGGGCTACCGCCCCGAACGTCAGTATTATATCGACAAGATCATGGAGACGGCCCCGTATTACCGCCTGCTGCTTAAGGTGAAGCCTGGCATCACCAGCTGGGGCGAGGTGAAATATGGCTATGCCGAGAATGTCGAGGAGATGATTGAGCGACTGAAATACGATGTGCTTTATATCGAGAACGTCAGCCTCGCCCTCGACATCAAGATTTTGATCTATACGGTGTTAATCGTTATCCAAGGACGTGGGAAGTGATTCCCGCTCCTGCTGGGCCTTCAGGTAACAGGCGCGGCAGAGGGGCTCGTAGCTTTCCGTCTCTCCCAATACTACAAGTTTGTCGCCCGCAATGGTGCGGTGTGAGTATTGCGCCGGACTGCCGCAGCGCACGCAGATGGCATGCACCTTGGTGACGTCTTCGGCGATGGCCATCAACGTGGGCATGGGACCGAAGGGCTTGCCCATGAAGTCCATGTCCAAACCAGCTATGATGACGCGCACGCCTTGGTTGGCCAGCTGCTGGCACACGTTGGGCAGCTCGTCGTCGAGGAATTGGGCCTCGTCGATGCCGACTACGTCGACGTCGTTGGCATAGAAAAGGATCTCACTGGCACTCTCCACCGGGATGGAATGCAAGGCCGTGGCGTTGTGCGAAACCACGTCCTCCTCGCTGTAGCGCGTGTCGACACCTGGCTTGAAGATCTCGACCTTCAGCTTGGCGATTTTGGCACGCTTCAACCTACGGATCAGCTCTTCGGTCTTACCCGAAAACATGGAGCCGCAAATGACCTCGATCCAACCTTGAGTCCTATTGTGTGAATCTTTTTCCAGAAACATAACGAAGGTAGTTAGATTATTTGTAATTTAGCACCCAAAATTAGAGATAAATCTTTTATGAACGACACTTTTGAGAGCCAAAAAGAACAGTTGGTTTCTATTAAACAGGAAATCAGCTTGTTATACCAACAAATTAACTATCTGTTAAGAAACGAGAAACCCCTCGAACTCCTCGACTTGGATGTGCTGATGAACCGCACACACACCCTTTACGATATGTTATGCTCCGTTAACGTGGGCGCAGTGGCCGACGACGAAGACCTTCCTTTCGACGCTGATGACATCGCTGGCCTCTTCGGCGGGATGACGCAAGAGGAACAACCTGAGGCAGAGCCGGAACCTGAACCAGAACCTGAGCCGGAGCCTGAACCAGAACCTGAGCCAGAACCCGAACCGGAACCCGAGCCAGCCCCAGAGCCTGTCGTTGAGCCGACACCTGAGCCCGTTGTTGAGCCTGAGCCTGTGGTGGCTCCCACTCCAGTGGTTGAAGCGCCTGCACCTCAGCCCGAGCCCGAGCCCGAAGTGGCTCCCGTCGAGGAAGAGCGTCCCTTGGGCGACGATTTCGGCGTGTTCCTCCGCTTCGAAGAGGTGCCAGAACCCGAGCCAGAGGCGAAGGTCGAGACGGTCGAAAAAGACGGCAAGGTGGTGCATGTGATGGAGGAGATCCCAGAGGAGGATATCCCCGAGCGCGACCGTGTGCATGGCGAAGACCTGGTGACCGACAATCCCTTGGTGATGCCGCGTATGGACGACGAGCGTATGGCCGAGCGGGAAGAGATCGAGCGTCAGTCGTCGGACGGCATGTCGGGCTTCTTCGGACAAGACGACGCCAGCTTTGAGCTCTCGTTGGGCGAGAGCATGATGGGCGAGGACCACTCACTGGCCGCCAAGCTGCAGCAGGCCCCTGGCCGCGACCTGAAGTCGGTCATCGGCATCAACGACAAGTTCTTGTTCGTCAACGAACTGTTTGGCGGCAGCATGGAGAAATACAACAAGTCCATCGAGAACCTCAACGACTTGAAGACCTTGAATGGCGCCATGATTTATCTCAACGAGCTGAAGATCGAGTTGCAGTGGAACAGCAGCAACGAAGCCTATCAGAAACTCAAGGACTTGGTTTCCCACAAGTTTGAATAACCCTAGCCATGTCGAAGCTCTATCTTGTGCCGACGCCCATAGGCAACCTCGAGGACATCACCCTGCGAGCCATCCGTATCCTCAAGGAGGTGGACGGTATACTCGCCGAGGACACCCGCACCTCGGGCAACCTGTTGCGGCATCTCGACATCAGTAAGCCCATGACAGCCTTCCACATCCGCAACGAGCATCAGGTGGTGGAACGCATGGCTGACAGGATACAGGCAGGGGAGACCCTCGCCCTGGTCACCGATGCCGGCACACCCGCCATCTCCGACCCGGGTTTCCTGCTGGTGCGCGAGTGCGTCAAGCGGGGCATCGAGGTGGAGTGTCTGCCTGGACCGACGGCCTTCGTGCCCGCTTTGGTCAACTCGGGGCTGCCGGCCGAGAAGTTCATCTTCGAAGGCTTCTTGCCGCATAAGAAAGGCCGCCAGACCAAACTGCAGGCAGTGGCCACTTATCCCTATACGACCATTCTCTACGAGTCGCCTTTCCGCCTGCTGAAGACCTTGCAGCAACTGGCTGAGGTGTGTGGACCCGAGCGTAAGGTCTGTGTCTCGCGCGAGCTGACCAAAATCCACGAAGAGAACGCCCGCGGCACCTTGGCCGAGGTGATCGAGCATTTCTCCAAGAAAGAAATCAAGGGCGAAATCGTCATCGTGCTCGAAGGAACTACAGCGCCTTCGGCAGATTTGCCTGAAGACGACGAATAAAAAACAGTAGAGACGGTGTGCACACCGTCTCTACCTATTTATATCCCATATTGTTTATTCAGATCAGAACGCGAACGACAGTCTCGCATAATAATCCGTGATCACATCCTTGCGTCCCTCGTTGAAGCCCAATTCGCTGTCGACGACGTCGATGACGGAGACGCCACAGCTGAGATAGACCTTGTATATCTTGAGGCCTATGCCACCGGCGGTGTATAAGCCCGTCGAGATGTAACGATGCTCACCATTGGCATCGTAGCACGTCACATGGCCTGCGGGAATCGAGAATCCGAGGCGGCCTTCTATAAAGGGGCTGACGGGGACATAGGGCGCTGCAAACTTCAGGCTGGCATATACGGGCACGGTGTGGAGGTAGGTCTCCTGCATGTTCTCTAACAGACGGCAATGCTGGCCGTAGCTCGAGTAATACTCGGCGCCCAGCCCGACGCTGGTGATGTTCCCAAGTTGGTATTCAACCATGCCGCCCACGCTGAAGTGATAGGGAATCTCGTGCATGAACACGGCGCCCCAATCCCACATGCCTAAGTCGGCGATGGCATGGACTCTGACCTCACCCTTCGGGGTGTAGATGCAAGGGACGTTTCGTGGCTCGGGCCTTACGATGGTCCGTCTGTGAGGATGGCGATAGCGATAACGAGGTGGACGCATTTGTGCCTCGGCCGTCATCGACAGCACAAAGAGGAGGCATAGGGCTAACATAGTCTTTTTCATAGTCAATATCATTTTGATGTTGAGCTATGAAATACAAATACCATACCAAAACCGTAGAGACGCGCCATGGCACGTCTCTACAATGCATTATTTAACCTGTCTTTGGTAGGCCTTCAGGCGTGCCACGAGGCTGTTTTTCACACCGTTGGAGGTGTAGGTAGCGCCACTGACGGCATCCACGTCCTGATTCAAGGCTTCGTCGACGGTGAGGCCTTTCCAGGCTTCGTAGAGTCCGCCTTCAACGACGCGCTGAGCGAAACGGGGCGTCTCCTGGTTCTCCAGCAAGGCCACCTCTTTGATGCGCCCTTCGGCATCCAAGGCGATTAGAAGTGGAGTGGGGCCGTTGAAGCCTTTCACGTTGTCGGAATAAGGCGAGGAATACAATACTGTGCCTAAAAGGTTGCCTTTGGCGTCTTTCACTTCATAGAAAGCCGTGTCGATGGCCTTGGTCTTGGCGGCATCGGCGAAATAGGGTTTGACATCCGCAACGGGTAGTTCGGGCAGCTTAGGCCCACAGCTGCCCAACCCTAAGGCGGCGGTCAGCATGAGCAAGCCTGCAAAAAGGTGTCGTGTTTTCATCTTTGTGGTTTTTTATTTTTTGTGCAAAAATACACAAAACACCCAAAAATTCGACAAAATCCTTATCTTTGTGGCTTCTAAAACATGGAATTATGCTAGTTATTGGTATTGCCGGCGGCTCGGGTTCGGGTAAGACCACCGTCGTAAAGGAACTGGTTAGACAATTGCCAGAGAACTCAGTATCAGTCATTTCCCAGGACGCCTATTACTATGACAACGGCGACAAGACCCCTGAGGAAAAGAAGCAAATCAATTTCGACCACCCCGACGCCATCGAGTGGGATCTGCTCATCGACCATCTCGATAGGTTGAAGCGGGGCGAGACCATCCCGATGCCTATCTACACCTATGTCACCTGCGCCCGTTCGCAGGAGGTCATCTATGTGCATCCCACCGAGGTCATCATCGTGGAAGGCATCATGGTGCTGACCCAAGAGGAGCTGCGCAACCGCATGGACATCAAGGTATATGTGGATACCGATGGCGACGAGCGCCTGATGCGTATCATCCGCCGCGACATCGCCGAGCGTGGCCGCACCTGGGAGGACGTGCTGCGCCACTACCAGACCTTTGTGAAACCCATGCACCAGCAGTTCATCGAGCCGACCAAACGCACTGCCGACATCATCCTGCCGCGTGGCTCAAGCCCCGTGGTGGTCGACATCCTCGCCTCAAGAATCAAGATGCATCTGGGGAAATAAGAAGGGGAGAGACATAACGAAAAAAGCCGAACAAACGTTCGGCTTTTTTGTTGTCCAACCAGGATTCGAACCTAGACTAACTGATCCAGAGTCAGTTGTGCTGCCATTACACCATTGGACATTGAAATCGGCTGCAAAAATACGCTTTTTTTGAATGCTGCAACTAAAATCGGAGATTTTTTTTCGGATTTTTTTTCGAGCTGTGAGCGAAGGCCTCCGTAACTGATTATTTATCAGTAGTTATTGAAGCGCGAGCCCCAGTTGTAGGAGAGCATGAAGGTGATGAACACTTTCTTGTTGCGTTCCGAGTCCATGATGGAGACGCCCAAGGGGAAGTACTCGGCTTTCACGTCGATGTTGACGGCCTGCACTTGGGTGCGCGACTTGGCGAAGTCGAAGCTGAGCCCCAGCGAGGCATGCACTCCGGGCGACACCTTGATCTCGCCGAGACCTTTGGTGAAGGCTGAGCGGCCGAGTATGTCAACCCATTCGTCTTTATGGTCGAAGGTCTGCTCGTCGTAGGTCTCCCAATAGGTGCCGTCGGCGAGCGGCTTGTAGATGCTCACATAGTAATAGTAAGGCTTGAGTAGGGCCAACGACGCCCCTGCCTCGTAGGTCCAGCGCGTTTCGATGCCGCCCCAATAGGGCTTGCCGAAGATGCGTCGCTCCTCGCCATAACCGAAACGGGCCACGTAGGCATAGTTCAGCTTGCCATACACGAAAGGCCGCATGTTGAACGACGACATGTTGAGTGTCTTCAGCTCCTTGAGCGAGCGCAACGAGACGACTTGCGCCTCCCAGATTCGGGTCACATGGATGCTCCTGATCCGCCCGATCTTGAAACCCGCTCCCAACCCTTGGGTGTGCATGGCTACATGGAAGGAGTTCTGGTGGTTGTAGACCAGCTTCTCCTCGAGCGGCTTGTCGTCGTCGCTCTGTATGTCGATGTTTTGGGCTGACAACAAAAAAGGACACGCTCCGAAAAGCGTGAGCATGAGGATGCGTATGAAGTGTTGTCTGAGGGCAGTCATGGTATAGTATCACAGGTCCCTGAGCCTGCGGTTGCTGAGCACAGTCGAAGCATCGAAGGGCCGCGCTCCCAACACCTGTATTAATAACGCGTTTCCTTGATGTACTTTTGCGATTCGCCGTAGGCAGGGCAAGTCTTGTTCGACCTGCATGACGTCATGACGATGCCTGAAACAAAGGCGATTAACAGGGCGATGGCAAGTTTTTTCTTCATAGCTATGAAATTTGGTCTGCAAAGTAACGCATTTTTCTCCAAAAAATTGCCATCTTTGCAGAATAATTTTGAAAACATGGAAGTAAAGAAACCCAATATCGACGAAAGTTGGTACCAAGTGCTGCGGCCGCAGTTCGAGGCACCTTATTTCGACGACCTCAAGTCGTTCCTCGTCAGCGAGAAGCGGCAGTATGCCGTCTATCCTCCCGGTCCCTTGATCTTCAACGCTTTCAACCTCACGCCTTTCGACAAGGTGAAGGTGGTCATCTTGGGCCAGGACCCCTACCACGGCCCGGGACAGGCCCATGGACTCTCGTTCTCGGTGCCCGACGGTGTGCCCTTCCCGCCCAGCCTGCAGAACATCTTCAAGGAGCTGAATGCCGACCTCGGCGTGCCCATGGCGCGCTCGGGCAACCTCGAGAAGTGGGCTAGGGAAGGGGTGCTGCTCCTCAACGCCTCGCTGACGGTGCGCGCCGGACAGGCCGCCTCGCACTCGCGCCACGGCTGGGAACAGTTCACCGACGCCGCCATCTGCGCCCTGTCGGAGCAACGCGAGCACCTCGTCTTCATCCTCTGGGGTAACTACGCCATCGCCAAACAAGCCCTGATCGACCCGACCAAGCACCTGATCCTGAAGTCGGTGCACCCCTCGCCACTCTCCGCCAGCCGCGGCTTCTTCGGCTGCCATCACTTCTCGCAAACAAACCGTTATTTGATAGAGCATGGTATTGAACCGATTGACTGGTCATTGCCTTAACGATAATGGAGATTCCCTTCGGGAATGGAGGAGCACATAAAGTGACCAGCGGCGGCATGTAACGGTTTCTGGCTGGTAACGGCGTAGACCGCCGCGTGGTACCTAATAATATTAACTCCATTCCCCGAAGGGGAATCTCAATCTTGAATCTTTAAATCTTGAATTTTGAATTTTGAATCTCAAATGAAACAAATCGTATTCGCCACCAACAATAAAAACAAACTGCGCGAGATGCGCGAAATCATGGAAGGCCTCTATGAGGTCCTGAGCCTCGACGACATCGGCTGCCACGAGGATATCGTCGAAGACGCCGACACCATCGAAGGCAACGCCAAGATCAAGGCTGACTTCGTCACCAACAAGTACCACGTGGACTGTTTCTCCGATGACTCCGGCCTCGAGGTGGAGGCCTTGGGCGGCGCTCCGGGCGTCTATTCGGCACGCTATGCCGGCGAGCATTGCACCTACCAGGATAACGTCGACAAGATGCTGGCCGCCATGAAGGGACAGACCAACCGCAAGGCGGCTTTCCGCACCTGCATCGCGCTGAACCTCGACGGTCAGTCCTATTTCTTCGAAGGCCGCTGCGACGGACGCATCACCGAGGAGCAACGCGGCATCGACGGCTTCGGCTACGACCCCATCTTCCAGCCCGACGGCTACGAGCAGACCTTCGCCGAGCTGGGCCACGAAGTGAAAAACGCCATCAGCCACCGTGGCAAGGCCACGCGTAAGCTGATCGCGTTTTTGAAGGAATTGGGTTGAGTCGTAAATACAAAAGAAGGCATCCGACATTCATAGTCAACCGGTCGGTAGTGCGCCATGCGGCCTAAGCCGTGCATTCGGATGACAACGTGCTGAGCATGCGCCGTGCTGTTCATCGTGAACGGGTGCTGCCGGCTCCGGGCAACGATCAATGGTGGGGGTTCGGTTCGCCCTACAAACGCGGATGCCTTGTGGTTCAGACCAGCTCGGTCTGGAAGTTGAGCGCCTGTATCTCCATGTCGAGTTGGCGCAGCTGTGCGGAGCATTCGTCCATCTTCTTGCCGATGGCTTTCACGTCGACCACGGTCACCGTCTTGATCTCCGAGCGCGAGTAGCGGTCCTGTCCTGCCGAGGCGGTGTCGAAGATGCTGCGCAGGTTGCTGACGCGCATGGTCAGCACGTCCTTGCGGGCCATGAGTTGGGTGAGGGTGACGCCCTGGGCGTTGGTGGTCTTCATGTTGGTGGCGTTGATGCGCCAGATGAGGTCTTCGAGCTGCGTGAGGCAGGCGTCGAGTTCCTTCATCAGCTCCGTGGGCTCTTCCGAAGGCGTGTCGCCCTCCTGCACCTTCACGTTGTTCTGTATGCGCTGTCCCAGCTGTTGGATGCGCTTCTGCAGGTCTTTCCTGATGCTTAATGCTTCTGCGAGTTTCATAGTTTGTGGATTTTGGTGGCAAACCTTAGATTTGCAGCGTGGTTGTCTGCGAACTAGGAATGCAAGAGCAAA
>R22__coassemble_162_pt1 | contig 50705 bp, 63 predicted proteins | sample R22__metabat2_high_PE_030 | metagenome-assembled genome bin R22
ACCTTCGACTTCGTGGCCACCGAATACAACTACAACGACATCGCATATGTGGCCAACATGTGGCTGATCAAGACCTACATCCAGACCGAAGAATATCCCAAGGCCGTTGCCACCATCGAACAGCTGCTGGCCAAGACCTCGGGCGTCAATAAGTTGCCCAAGGAGCTGATGCGTAATGTCGACTTCACCATCGCCGACTATTATATCGCCACCAAGGATTACAACCCTGCGGTGAAATACCTGAAGAACGGCATCCTGCTCAACAGAGACCGTGACCTTCGTACCCGTGCGATGTTCATTCTGGGCCAGATCTACATGCTGCAAGGCGACGCTAACCGTGCCACGGCCCAGTTCAAGAAAGTCATCAAGCGCAACCCCGAATACGAGATGGTCTTCGAGTCGAAGATGAACATGGCCAAGGTCGGCACGTCAAGCAACGCCAAAGAGCTTTATAAGATGATGAACAAGATGCTGCGCGACCCCAACAACGAGGAATACTGCGACCGCATCTATTATGCCATGGCCGAACTCGCGCTACGCGAAGGCGACGAAGCCAAGGCCATCAACTACCTCCGCAAGTCGGTAGCCGCCTATAAGGACAACCAGATCCAACGCGCCTACTCGTCGCTCAAGGCTGCCACGATGCTCTTTGACCGTAACGAATACGAGCTGGCTCAGGCCTACTACGATACTGCTGTCACCAGCATGGACCGCCAATTTGAAGGCTACGACAGCATCATGAACATCTCCCAGACTTTGAACGAACTGGTGATGTATGCCAGCGTTGTGCGCGACCAGGACAGCCTGCTGCGCGTGGCCGCCATGGACTCGGTGTCGCGCAATATCCTCATCGACAAGATCATCGCCCGAGTTATCGAGCAGGAAGAGATGGAAAAGGAACAACGCGAGTACGAGGAACAGCTCGCCCTTATGGGCTCTACCGTGGGTGGCGACGCCCCGAAGACCTCCGAGCCGACCAATTCGACGGGAGCCTCGTGGTATTTCTACAACCCCAGCTCAGTGTCGAGAGGCATCACGGAGTTCACCAAAAAGTGGGGTATGCGTAAGCTGGAGGACAACTGGCGCATCAGCGACAAACGTAGCCTTAACAATACAGGCGACGAGGGCCTCACCGAAGCCAAAAACGCCAAGGCCAAGCAGGACTCGATCAACGCTACATACACTAACCACGACCGCGGTTATTACCTGCAAGACTTGCCCTTCACCATGGAAGAGAAGGAGATTTGCGACTCACTCATCGCCGACGGCCTTTATCATCTTGGCTTCCTGTATATGGACCGCCTCTCCGACTTGCCGCGTTCCATCGAATCGTATGAACGCCTCGACAGCCGCTATCCCGGCAACAAGAAGGAGCTCCCGACTTGGTATGCCCTCTATAAGATGCACAAGGACCTCAACCATGAGGAGCAGTCGCTGTTCTACAAAGGCAAGATCTTCGATAAATATCCTAACTCGAGCTATGCCGAGTTTATCAACGACCCGACCTATTTCGAGAAGCTGCAGGCACAAGAGAAGGAAGCCTCTGAATTCTATTCCAAGACTTACGATGCTTTCGAGCAAGGTCAGTTCTATCGCGTGAAGATGAACACCGAACGCGCCATGCGCCTCTATGAGTCCGACACGGCATTCATGCCGCGCTTCGCCTTCCTCCATGCCGTGGCTCAAGGCCGTCTCGTCGCTATCGACACCATGGCCTTTGCCCTGTATGACCTGGTGCGTACCTATCCTCAGAGCAGCATCACGCCTTATGCCCTTGAGGTGTTGCAGAACATCAACGAAGAATACCATCTCGGCCTTGTGCTGACCGATATCAATAACAAGGAGGGCGGCGACCAGCCCGAGGTGAAGAAGGCCTCGCCCTACGTATACCAACCCAATTCCGAGCATTTCGTCATGATCGTCTGCGACTCGAAGTCGGTCCGTGTCGACCCGCTCATGGTGCGTATCAGCGACTTCAACAAGAAGGAACACCGTACTCGCACCTTCAACCTGAAGAATGTCGTCCTCGACGACGACCACAGCATCATCACCATCGGCAACTTCGATAGCGAAAGCAAAGCCGCCGATTACATCTCCTCCATGTTCATAGGCGACTATGTCTTTGGTGGTATTGACAAGTCGAAATACACTGCCATCCCCATCTCGAGCAAGAACTATCCCGTCTTCTATCAGGCTAAGGATCTGGAGGAATACAAGACATTCATCAACGAATCCAAACAATAAAAACTATATACTATGGCTATTATGGAATCACAGGTACGCAACCTCATAGGCAATGGCACCACCATCAAGGGTGACATCGAGTCGAACGGCGATATCCGCATCGACGGCCATCTGATTGGCTCACTGAAATCAAACGGCAAGGTCGTGATTGGCCAGACTGGCGTCATGGAAGGCGACTTGACCTGCAAGCAGGCTGAGGTCTCAGGCGTGGTGAAAGGCAATATCAACACCGAAGAGCTCACCGCTCTGAAGGCCACCTCAAAGGTGGAAGTCGACCTGACCACGAAACAGCTGCTCATCGAAGTCGGTGCCCAGTTTACCGGCAAGTGCATGATGGGTCAGCAATCGACGGTGGCGATGCCCAAGCAAAAAATCGGCTGATGATGGACGAAAAGCTTATGAAGCGTTTCGGCTACGAGGCCGTTGAGAAATTTGATGAGGAGAAGCTGGCCAAACTGCAAGAGCATTATGCTGCCATCCTCGAACTGTTAGGCGAAGACCCGCAACGCGAAGGTCTCCTGAAGACCCCTTTCCGTGTGGCGAAGTCCATGCAGTTTCTCACCCATGGCTATTATCTTGACCCCATGGAGATCCTGCTGTCCGCCAAGTTCAAGGAGGACTACCGGCAGATGGTCATCGTCAAGGATATCGAAGTGTATTCCTTGTGCGAGCATCACATGATCCCCTTCATCGGCAAGGCGCATGTGGGCTATATCCCCAATGGTTACATCACTGGCTTGAGCAAGATCGCCCGTGTGGTGGAGGCCTATTCCCGCCGCCTTCAGGTGCAGGAACGCCTGACCACGCAGATCAAGAACGCCATCAACGATGCCTTGCATCCCTTGGGCGTGGCCGTCGTCATCGAAGCCCAGCATATGTGCATGTCGATGCGCGGTGTGCAGAAACAGAGTGCGGTGACCACCACGAGCGATTTCATCGGCGCCTTTGAGCGTGAGTCGACACGCGAGGAGTTCTTTCAACTGATAGGAAGTAATTTACATAAATAATAAAACATGATTAAAGCATACGTTTTCCCCGGACAAGGGGCCCAATTTGTTGGGATGGGCAAAGACTTGTTTGACAAGTCGTCGAAAGCCAAGGATATGTTCAAGAAAGCCAACAGCATCCTCAAGTTCAAGATCACGGATGTCATGTTTGAGGGCACTGAAGAGGACCTGCGTCAGACTAAGGTGACACAGCCCGCCATCTTCCTCCATTCGGTCATCTTGGCCACGATGTTGGAGGATTTCGACCCCACCATGGTGGCAGGCCATTCTCTTGGTGAGTTCTCGGCTTTGGTGGCCAACAAGGTGCTCAGCTTTGAAGACGGCTTGCGTTTGGTGAGCAAACGCGCCATGGCCATGCAGAAAGCCTGCGAGGCCCAACCTGGCACAATGGCCGCCGTCATCGGCATGGAGGATGCCGCCATCGAAGGCATCTGTAACTCGGTGAAAGATGCCGTAGTGGTGCCTGCCAACTATAACTGCCCTGGACAGCTGGTCATCTCCGGTTCGGTGGAAGGTGTCGCCGAAGCGTCCGAGAAACTGAAAGAAGCTGGTGCCAAGCGCGTGGTGCCGCTGAGTGTGGGCGGTGCATTCCACAGCCCGCTGATGGAACCTGCCCGCGTGGAACTGGCCGAAGCCATCAAGGAGACGAACTTCAACCAAGGCATCTGCCCGATCTACCAGAATGTTACCGGACAGTCGGTCAACGACCCCGAGATCATCAAGAAGAACCTCATCGCTCAGCTGACCTCTCCCGTGTTGTGGACGCAGACCATGAGCAACATCCTCGCCACGGGCGTCCGTTCCGTTGTTGAGGTGGGTCCTGGCACGGTGTTGCAAGGCCTGTTCCGCAAGATGGATAGAAACTTGGAGTTGTCGAGCGCCACGGTCTGATTGACAGATTGATCTATGGATAACTACAAAACAAGACCCATTTGGACCGCCTTGTTGTTGATGACGGGCATCCTTATGGGTTTATTAATTAATAAAGGTGTAAAGCGAAATGCGCCCGTCGTTGATGGTGGAAGCAAGTTCGACGAGGTGATGTGGTATGTGGGCAACGACTATGTGGAGAAGCCCGACGCACAAAAGCTACAAGACGAAGCCATCGCGGCGATGATGGAAGAGCTTGACCCCCACAGCGCCTATATCTCATCGGAAGAGTTCAACGAGGTGAACGATCCGCTCTTGGGTAGCTTCGACGGCATCGGCGTGCAGTTCCGTCTCGAGAGGGATACCATCGCCATCGTCAATGTCATCAAAGGCGGTCCGTCAGAGAAGGTGGGCATCCTTGCCGGCGACCGTATCCTCTATGTCGACGACAGTCTTGTGGCCAATAAGAAACTGAAAAACGAGGATGTGATGCGTAAGCTGAAAGGGCCTAAGGGCACCGAGGTCCGCGTCAAGGTGCAGCGCCGTGGCGTGGAGGGCTTGCTCGACTACACCATCATCCGTGATGCAATCCCGACCTACAGCGTCGACATCGCCTATATGTTGGATGAACAGACAGGCTATCTCAAGCTGAGCAAGTTCTCGGCGACTACTGTGAGTGAGTTCAAGAAAGCCGTGGCCAAGTTGAATGCACAAGGCATGAAACAAATGGTCTTCGACCTGCGTGGCAATACGGGAGGCTATCTCAATGCGGCCGTGGAAATCGCCGACGAGTTCCTGCCCAAAGGCAGTCTCATCGTCTACACCGAAGGACGTAATCGTCCGCGCAACTACATGAAGGCCCGCAGGCATGGACAGTTGGAGGATATTCCCGTCGTGGTGCTCATCGATGGCGAGTCGGCCAGTGCCAGCGAGATTGTGGCAGGTGCCTTGCAGGACAACGATCGTGGCACCATCATAGGCCGCCGTTCGTTCGGCAAGGGCTTGGTGCAAGAGCAGATTGTGCTCAGCGACCAGTCGGCCTTACGTCTCACCGTGGCGCGTTATTACACACCGACGGGACGTTGCATTCAGAAACCTTATACTGGAAATAAAGAAGAGTATCTGCTGGAGTCATACGACCGTTATGAAAACGGTGAGCTTTTCCATCCTGACAGTATACATTTCGCCGACTCGTTGAAGTTTACCACGCCGAAAGGCAAGACCGTTTACGGTGGGGGAGGCATCATGCCCGACATCTATGTGCCGCTCGTCGACGACAGCACGGAGTATTACTTCAACCGTATTGTCAATTTGGGTTTGCTCTATCAGTATGCCTTCGATTACACCGACCGTCATCGCCAACAGCTGAAGCAATACCAGACCGTGTCCGCCTTCGACCAGCGGTTTGTTGTGACCGATGCCATGTTTGATGAGATGTTGCGCCTTGCTGATGAGCGGGGCATTGTGGGCACAGAGGTGCAGCGTCAGGTGGCGCGCCGCGAGGCCAACACTTTGCTCAAAGCCTACATCGCCCGCAATCTCTTCGACGACGAAGGCTTCTATCCCATCTACGCCCCGATGGATGAGATACTACAACGAGCTTTAGAAGAGTTACAAACCAGTGTCCGGTAGGTCTTGCGTCCGGTAGGCTTCCCCCTCTCAGAGGGGGTGCCCGAAGGGCGGGGGAGTAAAAAAACACTCCTAGCAACTAACAGTATAAACACATGTTCTATCACGACATCACCCCTGAATATCTTTCAAATCAAGGCATCAACCCAGAGGGTTTGACTTTTGGTCCCAACTTTTTGCCTTATAATTCACGGTTGAAGCAGTATAGTCGTGATTTGCGGAAAGGCCATCAGATTGCTGAGGTAAAGATGTGGAAATGTTTAAGGGCAAAGAATATGGGCTACGCGTTTCGCAGGCAATATCCCATATTGAACTATATTGCTGATTTTTATTGCAAGCAATTGAATTTAGTGGTTGAGATTGACGGCTATTCGCATTTTTCTGCTGAAGCTCAAGAAAAGGATGCTGAGCGAGACAGACAAATGCAAGCGATAGGCTTAATGGTGATACGAGTGAATGATGGCGAGGTTAGAAAAGATGCAGAGAGAATTGCTGACTGGATTATTGAGCAAGCTGTAGAGGAAAATGAGAAAAGGAGAGTTTTTCTTGACTCCCCCTTCATCCCCCTCTCAGAGGGGGAGGCGCAAAGCGACGCGGGTGCAAAGCCCTGATAAGTAGTACCTGCGTCAGGCTGTAATACAAAAAAAGCCTCACTACAGTGAGGCTTTTTCGTTTTGTGGAGCATAACGGAGTCGAACCGATGACCTCTTGCATGCCATGCACCGAGGAAAACACTACGCAAATCGGTGAAAACCCGCTTTGTATGAAAATGGCAAAATCCAAATTGTGCAACAATTATTCAACATTTGCAACCAAACAGAAGGAGCGGCCATCGCTGACCGCTCCGAAAGGGACATCGAAAAGACCTTTTTCGACTCCGCAAAGATAGGAAATTTTCGGAAACCAGAGAAAAATTTCCCAATAATCATCACCGTATCAAAACCATGCTATACGAGACGCTCACCCCAAACATCGGCTGTCTTGTATATGAATAGCCTGCATACGGTTCAATCTTCCATCTGTCAGCCTTGATGGTGGCTTTGGCGAAGACATACGGATCAAGGGTCTGCCACTGGTGATTGCCAATGCCGACATCCAATGTAAGTACCGGCTCCTTGGCCACCGTAACCTCATAGGGTTGCTTTATAATTTCGGTGACGACGTGTCGATATACCACGGCACTATCAATCTTCGTTTGATAGCCGCTATACCATACCTCGGCCACGTCTTCCAAGGTGGCGTGGTGCTGCTCGAACGGTAGAGTGACCCGAGCCGAGTCAACGCCGGTATCTATCTCCACATCAGCGAGCGGCACCAACACCTCCTTTGTTACGACTTTTGTCACCGTGTCTGGTGGGGATGGTACCGGGATTTCCTCGGTAAGAGTGAACCAGGTCGTATCGCTCACGGTCCCGGTCTGCGTCTGGCATTTCGCTTTGGCTCGGTTGTAACCAATCATGCCACCAAGCAAGCCGCTGACAATGACCAATAAAAGCAGCGACACAATTATCAAATTGTTCTTTGTCTCTTTCTTCATATCAGTATCAGCATTGCGAGACCCACACCAATAGCGCCACCTGCAAGGGTAAACCAAAAGTCAGCCCAGGACGGCACGCCGTTGAAGCAATGGTCTATCAACTCTTTTGCCCCGCCAGCACACGCACAGGTCCAAAGTGCAAGTATTGCAGTACCCCATTGAGGCAGACGCAGATCGAGACTGAGTAGCGCAAACGCTATCTGTGCGATAATCAATCCACAAATCAGGTGTAGCCACTTGTCGGCCTTCACGTCATAGAGCAGTTTGATAAGTTTCTTTACCATAGCGAACACCATCCACCAATAAGTCCGACAACTATGGCGAGGATGCCGCCAATGACAAATCCGATGACGATGGGGAACCAGTACCACGGATTCCACTTATCATGCTTCACCAAGGCAATGATTCCTGCCGCGATGGGCGGAACTACCGACCCACCGAGGAATAGGACGGCGCAAAGCACCTCAAAGGCCTTGCCATTCCAGCCCAAGATGCCGAACAGGGTCATCAGGACGAACGAGATTACAATGCACCACAGATGCAGCACACTGTCTTTTCCACCGCTCCCAAGCACTACCGCGTGCTCAGAGAGCCAAATTGCGAGTTTCTTCATTTTTTGCTCCTTTCTTTAATTGGTTATTTCATTATGATATTCAAGTCCAGGAATGAATGCCCATTTTGTCCATTTGCGCTGGCAAAGTTTGGTTTTCACTACACCATACGCGTGCCCACGGGCCTCAATCACCCAGCATCCTCCAATGTACACGCCTACGTGCCCGGGCATAAAGACTGCGACACCGGGAACTCTTGGCATTTCGTCCATGTTAGTACCCTTGCGTTCGGCGAGGTTGTACAGCATGTCGGCTGATATGTCTTTCATGTCGTTGCTCTGGTATTCGTATTCGGTCGAGTCCGAGCCCTTCGTCCAAAAATACCCCTTGATCAATCCTACGCAGTCGTGCACCTTCTTTCCCAACTGGTCCTTGAAGTCGTCGGCGGTGTAATACTTGGGATAGGTCTTTTTGAGGTACTCATAGAGTGACTTTGTGGCCTTCTGCCCGAAGGCGCCATACCAGTACGGTCTACCAAGCTGCTTTTTGCAGTAATCGACGAGACCAATGTTAGTTTTGCTCATTTTCCACCTCCTTTTCTTCTGGATTAAATTCATTATTCGATGGTTCAAGGACATCCTCAAAGTCTGGTCTTTTGAAAATACGAGCAATTAACTTGATGACATTAACCTTCTTTTTAATGCCCTTGTATTCCAAATAGTTGTCGATGATTGACGACATTTCGATGATGCACACCACTGCCATGATGATGACCGACAACAGCGGCAAGCCGAATACGCTTCCGAAGTTGACTCCTACCACGGTGGCGATGGATAGCCAGCAGATGTAGTCAACGAGCTTGTTAAGGCTTCGCCTCACAGCCCTCGATGGGCGTATATTCTCGCCTCTCTTCTTCGATGCGGCTATGCCAAAGCGAAGGTCGCCGATTATCAGTATCACGGCAAGGATAAGGAACCATAGCATCTGCTGCCATCCCTCAACAAACGGCGCAAGTACCGCCGCTGTGAATCCTCCAATGATGTTTCGCTCATGCATGGCTTATTCCTCCATAATTCTGCTCGGATCGTCGTCGTCTGGCTCGATTGCCTCGAGTTCGGCGATTTCGGCTTCCAGGGCGTTGATATCGTCGCGCCAACCTTGACGCTCATTCTTGAAGTCGGCTGGAATTTCCACCTCTTGCTCAATGTCGCGTGTCACGACGTAATCGGTGGAAGCGAGTTTCCGCTTCAATTCATTGATGGCTGCGGCCTTCTCGTTGATGGCCGCTGTTTTTTCTTGCTGTGTCATGCTGCTTGTTTGTTTGATGGTTTGAATAATTGCTGTTTACGAAGTTTGGCGATATGCCGATAGTAGTCTCTCTTCCTGTAGCCTTTCTTGATGTTGACCTTCAACCAATTTTCCTCGTCGAAAGTGAACACCTCGGCCCAGGGAGATTCTTTGAGGCGTGACAGTTCACGCTTGCGGAAATTGAAACTTGCCGTGTGTTTGAGCAACCCACAGCAGGAATTGACGACCGATTGGAACCTGTCCTTTGTGACAAGCATAAACTTGCGGTCTATTGCGGCGTTACGGATGGCGCAAGTGATTTTCCAACGGAAGTTGTGCATCAACCTTTTCGACGGAAGGATAAGTCCATATTTCAGCCTATAACCCAAATACTCAACACCCTTGCTGTAGTGCTGGAAATAGAATTTATCGGGGTGTAGCTGGAAATGGCACTCCTTCTCCGCGAAGTCGGCGATGATCGGGAGCTTCGCAAGAAACCCCTCTTTATCGGTTGTAACTCCGCTGTTGTCGTCGGTGTAGTGGGAGAAGTCGTAAACGATGCACTCAACGAGATGCAGAAACTCCGTGGTGTCAAACAGGACAAACTCCTGCGATGTGACGTTTCCGATAGGGATTCCTAAAAACGAAGCCTTCCCGAGTTGCTTCTTATGCTCTGGCACCAGCTCGAACATGATGGGATGGCAAGCAATATCGCAGTTGCACTGCGGGAGGCTTTGATAGACCACCCGAGCAATGTATTTGAGTATTTCCTTGTCGTTGCCGTCAACGTGGGAGTCTATCCATTCGCAGAACCTCACCGTCCACAGCTCGGTGTCGATGCTCATAAAGAAGGAGCGGAAATCCAACTTATAGACCCATGCATCCTGAGTGTAGCCGTTCGTGGCCTCGAAGATTGCCTCATGCAGATGCTGTGCCGCACGCAAACCACCTTTTCCCTTTCGACAAGCAAAGGAGTTAGGGTGTAGGTAGGCTTCCATCGCCGGGAGAATACGCTGGACGAGATAGGTCTGCACAATGCGGTCCTGGAATGCCGCCGCGATAATCTCCCGCACCTTGGGTTTGGTGATGACGAAAGCCTGCGACTTTTTGGGGATATACTCCATGTTTTCGACATCGCGCTTCAAGTTGCTGAGGTTGTCGAAGCAATGAAGGCGGAAGCTCATGTGAGACGCTTTCTTGCGCTTGTGCTTCCTGGCGATGAGGTAATACTTGAACCACTCCGATGATGGAACACAGCTCGTTGGACTCGTTTCGTTGCAATCAAATTCGAGGGAAACCCGCACCCTGTTAGTGTTGATACGGTTGTTGTTGTTGAGGTTGCCGTTAGTCCCGTTGAAAATCAACTGATTGTTGACCGAGTTGGCACCGCAAAGGTTTTGCCCACTATTTCCGAAATCACTACCCATTGTTATAAGCAGTATAGTGTCCTTTTAATCACAAGTTCACTGGCCGTCCGTGGATGAGCCATTCCGCCTCGCAAGCGAGTTCACGAGTCCTTCGAGCTGTTTCCGTAATGCAGGGATATGGTCTATATACCACCCAGCGTGTTCGTTATCCATGCACTGGTTGTCGGAGGCAAGCAAAATGCGCGACTCGACCTCATCGGCGTATTTGATCGCATCGCGATATCTGTCTGCCTTCTTACCTTTGTCATATTCACGCAGGCCCTCAATGACGGCATCCATCATCTGGAGGCTTTTTGTGACGGTCTCATTACCAAGCGTGTACTTATACTCATGTATGAAATGCTTATGCGATTTCAACACGGCATTTACAATTTCCAACGCGTCAGTGTAGACCTTAAATTTTGAAAGTTCCGACATCAGTGCAAGGTTTTAAGGTTTTAAGATTCAAGGCTTTTCGTATTCCAAAGCGAGGGAAACCCGCACCCTGTAACTGTAGAAACGGGAGTCGTTGTAGAGGCAGCCGCGAGTCCCGTGGAAAACCAACTGATAGTAGACCGAGTAGGCACCGCAAAGGGCGTGTGACACACTGCCGACAATAGGTGTACCACCGCCTGCAACAATAGCCTTGTTGAGAATGTCGTCAGCATCGAGGGTTGTGGTCCTCGATGTGGCCAAACGCATAATGCGCGACAGTTCACCAACTCCGAGTTCGTGCCAGTTGCCTGGCTCAAATCCCGTCGTGTAACCCGTGACCGTGATACCGTAGGCGTGGGCAGCGGCAGCCGCAGGAAATGCATCGAGAAGCGTACCGTCAAAATTGGTCAGCTTAACTGCTGCAAGTTCCTTTGTCGCCTTCTCTCCAGTGCGCAGGGTCTCTGCAGTCTTTCTTGGTACGTCGTAGTTAATCATGCGCAATCCGGCACAAACATCGGCATAGTCGTAATAGTTGCCTCCATACTTATTGTACAGGGCGATACCATCTGCACCGCCAACCGTGCCGTCTTCGCAGCTGTTGAAGGTGGCTTGGTTCATAAATGCAGAATACTCGTCACCAAAAGTGGTTGCCGATGAGAGCGTACGAATATACTCAATGTACTGCTTCTTATGCAGTCTACCTGTACCGTCAAGACCTCGCATATCCATGGCGTTGTAGCCGATTTCCGTAAGGTCGCAGTAGTGGGCCAGCGTGTCCCACGACACCTTGCCGTCAACCTCAGTGCCGTCTGCTTTAATGGCCTTCGTCCATGTCCTTGTCAGGCCACCTGTAGCCACAGTGAGGTCAGTAGGCCATGTTGTTACACCAACACCGTCTTCCAGCGCCGTAAAGGTGTAGTATGTGGCATAGGAACCTGTTTTTGCCGCAGTCATCGCAGCGGCAATTTCGGTGTAGGTTGCACCTGCTGAGTAGGTGAACTCACAGGTAAAATTCTGCCCTGTCAGCTTTGCTGTGCCTCCATTGTCAAGGTCGAAGCCTGTCAGCTTGCAACGGCTGTACTGGCTAAACCTTATGTCGCCAAGGTTTACGACTCCAACAAAGAAGGGCCTGTCGTCGATGTCGCCGAAATAGACCGCTTTGCCGTCAATATAACGGTTGGTGTCAAGCTGGGCCAGTTTGAACCCATTATGACGCACCACTTTACAGCATAAATCCACCTTGTCATAAACGAGGTGGTCGCCGATGCGCAGCTGTCCGCGAACGATAGGGACGACGGTATTAAAGCCGTCGAAGATAGTCTCATTACCCGCAAGGCTCACATTCGGAGCGTTTGCCGGGCGGTCTGTGGCAGCATTGTAGGCCGCCTTATCTGTGTACTTATGTAGATATGACATTTTATCCTCTTGGTTTAAGCGTTGGTGATTAGTTTCCAAGCTGCTGCGGTAGGCTCTGTCCCTGTGAAGGATGCCTTATACCACACCTTATTGGTCTCGTCGAAATACTCCTGCCCGTTGAATTGGGGTAGGATGGTAGGAGCACCTTCACCCTGGAGGTAGAAATTACCTCCTGCGATGTAGGCGTTAAGGGTTCTGGCAACAGTCAACTCCTCAACACGAAGCGAAGGAAGGCCTCGAGTCAAAGCCTCCACAATGCCGTTAATTCGCTCGTTGAGATAGTTAAGAGCTGCCGCTGTCACTTCGTCGACCTCAACGACTTGCGATGTGTCCTGGATGAACTGCATCGCCGCGCTCCATGTGGTACCATCGTCGTTGCTGGTACGCATATAGATGTCGTTTGCCTGGTCGAAGGTGTCGTGCCAATTCTCGCCATCTGCCGAGTATTGGAACTTGACATCTGGTGCAGCGTCGCCTTGCATGCCTCTATAGGCCGAAAGGTTCCATGCTGGCATGGTTGGTAAATTCCAATAGTGCATAGCTTCGATTATTTGAGTTGTTGCAAAAATTCGGCTTGTTCAATGGGGGAATCGGACACGATTTTGAGACGCGTGCCCGGGACAATGCCACCAATAATGATGACACCTCTCGTCTCGTCGTCGGTGTCGTCGATGGAGATGACTTTGTCGTGCTTGATCATCTTCACGCCACCTGGCAGGATGCCAAAGTAAAGCGTGAGCGATGCCGTGTTGCCTGTAGGCTTGATATAGAAAACACCGTCAATCGTGTTAGCGGTGAAGGGGCCGATTGTCAGCCCATCTTGTGAAATTGGCAGTTGCATTGATTTAGTCTCCTATAATTTTACATTTTGTGCGCTGGGAATCGGCACGGTGTGACCTTTCGAGATAGGCGGCCAGCGCCTCCGTTCTCTTGATGTAGTCGAGTGCTTCGTTGATATGCTTGTCGGCTATTGCCGAGCATTCACGGCTCACCTGCTGCCGTTCCTCGATTGGTGCTTGGTGTGAGTAGTCGCTGTCGCGGCTTCTCATCCCTGAACGAGTCACCTCGATATCCCCGCCAACAATGAGACGGGCGTAGGCATAGTAGGCGATGGCCGTCTTCAAGCCTTTGAATGTATAAGTCAAGTCCTTGAAGGTGTAGGTAGTACCGTTCATCAGGTCGCCGAGTGTGGAAACGTTTTCGCGGATGTATTTCAGCATCTTGCTGCCGAGAACGGGGCGCACGTCCATTTCTTCGGCTTCGTCAATGAATCGGTTAGCCTTGCTGTCGTCGATAAACACCTCCCTTGCGAGAGATGAGATTTCACTTGGTGTTATCAGTGCCATTTTCTTGCGTCTTTTGTGCGTTGATAATCGGTTCGATTTCGAGGTTTTCCTTTGTCGGCTGTTCAGGCAGCAAGTCTGGAGCAAAGGACGCGAGCAGCTTTGTGTATGCCATGGTAAGGGCAAGCCTCTCCTTGGCGGTACGCTCGGAATACTCGGTCTTCACGTCGTTAATAAGCTCGCCACCAAAACCAACCTTTCCGTTACGGATGCAAAGCCATCCTTCCTGTTGGAAGATGGAGTAGATTTTGTCCTTCATGCTGTCCTCCGTAGCCGTGAAGGCCTTGTCGAAGTTTTGCACCTCGAACGTGGTCCACTTGGGTATCTCTTCCTCAAATTCGGCGGTAAACGACAAAATCTTCAGGGCATTGGAGTCGCCTTGGAGCGACGCCAGTTGTTCGTCGAAGTCGTCGTCTTTGTCGTTATGGTCAGCATTCGGATCGTCGGGGTCAGTTGGAACGGCGTGGCGGTTTTTCAACCTCGTAAGGATGCCGGCTGCGAGGAAGTTATTCCTCACATTGCGCAGCTTCACATTGCTGAGGCCTTCATCCGTTAGGGCGTCCGTGAGAACACTGTCATAGCGCGGCACAGGATAGACCATGTAACCAGCTCCGCTCACATAAAGAATCTGGCCAAGGTATTGCGTGATACCTCCTGCCTTCTCTATCTGTCGGCGCACGGTGTCGGGGTCTGGGTTGAAAACATCAATTTTGGCAATCTTCGACTCGTCCACGGTGTACTTCTTACCGCTGCGTGTGAGCTTTCCAGTCCAATCGGGGTGCACATAGATTTTCGAGACAAAGCCCGAGTCGTCAGGCTCTGCAAGTCGGCAATCCTCAAACGGCACGTGGAAAATCTCACAAGGACGGCATTGGATATCATAGTTGACGTGGATGGCGAAACCGTCAAAGGTACCCTTGTCAACGGCGCAGAGGTGATGGATATCGTTCATCGTCTCACCCCTGCGGTTGACTACCCAAGCAGCGAAGTTCGCATTGGCCAACCCCTTGCCCTCGATGAAGTCAATGTAGCGGCCGAGACATCCTGACAGCGTGGAACTGTTGCCGATAACATTGAGCAGCCACTGGGGGTATAGGTTGTCGCTGTCGTAGGCTTTGATGCCCCACCTCACGTTGTACGCTGGCGTGATTCTCGGTGTAGCCTTCGGTGCATTGGACATATTCATGGCTTACTCTCCTTTCTTCCCCTTGGGTTTCTTGGGAGTCTTTTCTTCCTTGTGCTGGTCTTCACCTTCACCTTCACCCTCGCCGTTCTCGTCGGGATTAGGGTCGCCATTCTCGCCATCGCCTTTTTCAACAGGAGGCTCTGGGTCGGTCTTTTCGGGTTCGGGTTCGGGGTCTTCTGGCCATGCCTGGAACTCCTTTTCTTTGGCCTCGGGAAACTTCTTCAGGTATTCCTCTGCCACCTCGTCTGTGAGGTTATGGTTGCTGTAGCAATCAGTGCCAATCCAAATGATGACACCTGCCTTGAGTTGATACTTACATTTCATTTTTCTACTGATTTTGAATGTTGAACAAATCTCTGCGAGAGCGTCGCTGTAACGATGGCGGCATGAACAGTTTGGGATGCTCTTCCCGAGCAGGTCTTTGTAGATGTCCGCGATGAACTGGCGCTGCTCGTCCGAAAACACGGAATCTCCTGCCATGATAGCCTCAGCCATTGGCAGGAGATTTATCCGTTCTATCAGGTTCGCGTCCATCACTTACGGAGTTGTGACAAGGTAAGCGTTGAACTTAGTCTTCGTCGCCGAATAGGAGGTGTCGAAGAGATACATCGAGCTGCTTGGTGCCTCGGTTTCTTCCATGGTGACGAGCCAGCCGCTACCATAGTCGCCGTATTCGTCCTGCTCGATGGCCGAGAAATGCAGGCCGTTATGGAATCCGAAGATTTCAAAGGCCGCATCGTTGGCGGTGGCGTTCTTGTCTTTGTGCTCCGTGATCATGACAAACTCACCATTGAGCAAGGCATCGATGAAACCCTCATCGACGGCTGGGTCATGGTCGGGGACAAAGAATTGGACGGTCTTGGTCATCTTACCCGGGGCAGTCTCCTTCGACACGCCGCTCTTCTTCGTGCCGTTGAACGGCTTGGTGCCAAACTGGACGATTTTGTAGCCGACCTTCCCGGTCAGCAGTGGCATGGTCTTGATGCTGTTCGTCGAGCTGGTGTTGAAGACAACGTTACCGAAGTCGATATCCGGGCGGTTCATGATGATGCCAACCTGCTCGAAGCCGTTGGGATGGTCCTTACACGTCGCGGAAAGTCCTTGCGAAATGATTCCGTTGCAATTCATGGCGTACCTCCTTTCGTTAGTATGCGACGTGGATAAGGTTCGGATCGAGAATCAACGTGCCGATGGTGTCCTTCGACAGGATGTAATTCTTCTGCTCCTTCTTATCGAACCAGTAGTCGATTTCGGCGATGTCGTTCTGGCTCTCGGTACCAACCAGCAAGTTGTCCTTGCAGGTGTAGATGACGCGGTGCGGCTTGTCGTAGGCCGAGGTGTTGGTGGTGTTCTGCATGTAGCTGCGGATAATCTTATCCCAGAACGGCAGGACAATCATCGGGATGCCATCCCACTCGGTGTACTTGATACCGCTGAACCACGACTCGAATTGCAGCTCCGAGCCCTTGTTGTTGCGCTTCACATCCTGCTTCACGGCGTCCCAAACGGACTTAGTGCAGAGGATAATTTGGTCGTTGGCCTGGGTCAACTCAATGGAAGCGTCCTCGATGACCTGGTCCAGCAAGTCGGAGGCGGTGCCTGCCACATGCAGCGTGTTGCGCTGCTGGGCGGTAGAAGTCTCGGCGTTGGCGGCGATGGTGGTGCGGCCAATGGTGCCACCAGCAACTCCCGTGAAGATGAGCTTCCAGAAGCCGTTGATGACGTCGAAATACTTCTTATCTGTGCCAGCCTTCAACGTGCCGGTCGGGTTGGTGCTGGCGTTGTAGGTGCTGGCGGCCTTGTCGCCGAAGAATGCGAAACGCAGAAGCATTTCAAGCAAGGCCTGCTCGAGGAACGGCATCAAGATGTCGTCGATGTACTCGGAACCAGTGAGGTCAGCGACCTTCACTTTGTGTTTCAGTGCGAGCTGGGCGAGTGTGCCCTTCAAGGTCTCGTAGCAGATGTACTCTGCCACTTGCCACTCTTGGATATCCCAGGTCTGCTCGGAGTTCTGGGTCACGGTGTTGTTCCAAGTGACGGAGCAGCCTTCCGAAGCCTGACCGAGCATTTCGAAGCCTTTCAGCAGGGCGACTTTCTTGCCGTTCACCTGAGCGGGCAAGATACGGGCGATTTTGCTGAGCTGCTCGTTCTGCATCAAATGCGCAAAGATGATTTCACTCAGCTTTTGCAGTGCGCCATTGGGCGCGGTGAGGTTTGAAAAGTTAAGATTCATTTTTCGTCAGGATTTAGTTGTTGAACAATCTGTCGTACTCCTCATCGAGCTTGCTCTTGGGAGCTGTGGGGACGGGTTTCTTTCCGCCTTCGGGTTTCGGCGGTTGGTAGGTTGAACGCAAGGACTTGACCTTGTCGATGCCACCGCACTCCTTGATGAAGTCGAGGGCTTCGATGTCTTCCTTACTCTTCTTCGACGCCAAAGCATCGTCCAGCTTGCGCTGCAGCTCGGCGTTTTGGTCTTTGAGGGATTGGTTTTCCTGCTTGAGGGTCTCCTTCTCTTCGTCGGTTTCCTTGTTGTCAGGGTTTTCCTCTTCCTTGGGGCGGATCTCGGTGATGGTACCATTTTCGATGACAATGGTCGAACCGTCAGGCATGTGGTGCTCACCGTCTGGGGTGGCTGGATCACCGACTTGTGGCTGACCCTCTTCTCTTTCGATTTCGAGTTCTGTGCCGTCGTCGGTCGTCAGCGTCAAAGCCTGAACCTGGGACTTGTCAGTCACCGCGCCCTTGATTTCCTCTTCGGTAAGACCCGCGGCCTTGCACACCGAGAGGAGCATTTTCTTGAGTGTGGGTTTGCTCATCTTTTTTGTTGCTGAAATTGGTTGAACAATATCTTGGATAAATCCAAGGTCTTTCGCTTCGTCTGCCGTGATGTACTTGTCTTCTTTCATCAGGGCTTCAAGTGCTTCTCGGGACTGACCGGTGCGCTCGGTGTAAATCCTGAGCATCCGTTCGGTCTCGTCGTGGAGGTCGTTATAAGCCTTCAACGCCTCGTCCTCCGTCATGTCCTGACAGAAATACCAAGGCATTCTCGGCTTATGGATGCAAAAACGGCTGTTCTGCATCGCGCGTCGCTTGCTGGCGGCAAGCAGGATGATTGTGGCCATTGAACTGCACTCACCCTCTACTTCTGCCTCAATAGTGGTGTCGGCCACACTACGCAGGCGGTCATAGATGGCGTAGCCCTCGGTGCACAAACCTCCGTTGCAATGGATTTTCAACAGGATGGTATTGTCGTCCTCTGGCTTTGCAGCAATAGCTTCGTCGATGGTGCCAAACGACACGCCGCTGTCGAGGCCAAACATCAACTCATAGTCTTTCTGCTCGTCACCCTTGATTTCTCCGTGAATTTTGATAATCATAGTCCGGAAATTTTGTCTCGCAAAAATAGTATTAAATTCTCATAGTGAGAATGTTTGACGCAAAAAATCAATAATTCCGCAAGTTTTCCACCACATTGATGCGGTCATTGACCCTTTTTATCTCCGTAACGGCTACCTCCGAGGGCGGCATTTGGCTCATCGCATCGGCTATTTGGTCGGGGGTGATGCCGCCTGCTGCGTTGGCCACAGTCGTATAGTTGTAGGTGGTTTGGTTGGACGCTGGAACGCTGATACCATTGCCAATATCATTGATGGCCGCCACCAAACCCGGGAACAGTGAATTGCCTCTTGCATTGACGACACCTTCGCCAAGACTCAGCATGGCTGGGATGCTGTCGCTGGTGCTTGTACCTGGACCTTTGACATATGCTGTACCACGCGCCAGCTTCACGCTGCTAATCGATTGGATGGCTGTGGCCATGGCGGCAACGGTTGAGGCAATGGCGGCAGCGACACGCAAGGCATAGGTGTAGGGATCGCCTGCGGCTGCACTTGCCACGGCTTCGGCGATGGCAACACCCTGTTTGATGGCAACCTCGGCAAGGGCGATAATCTTTGAGGCCTTCACCATTTCTTTGTTCTCGCCTGCCACCGTTTCCATCAAGCTGCTGATGGAGCCTGCGATGCTGGCCATATACTCCTGCTTCGCCTTCTCCATGGCCATTTCGGCCTGGTTCAGCTCCTTCTTTTTGTTGTTGTACTCAATTTGCTTCTGCAAACGGCGGGCGTAGAACTCGGCATCGCTCTCGTCGACGTACTGAGACATGTTGTTGAGCTGGTCCTGTAGCATTTCCAATTCAAGCTGCCCGGCTTCCTGGCCTTCTGCGATAACCTCGTTGATGCGGTTCTGCCAGTACAGCTCATTGTCGGCTTCGAGTTGTCGGATGGCTCGGTCGCGCAATTCCTTCTCGCTTTGGAACTGGTCCTGCGCGATGTTGCTCATCGTCTGCTCATGCTGCAAGCGGAGCGACTCCAGTTGTGAGAGGTATGAGCGGTAGAGCTCGGTATCGGTGCCGTGCGCGTCTTCCTCTTCCTTCATGCTCTTTTTCAGTGCATCCACTTTGCGCTGGTAGGCTGTGTCCTCGATGGCACGGCGCTGCTCGAACTCGTCCGCTATCAATGCGTTTAGCGCGTCCTCTGCCTTCTGCATTTCGGCAAGGGTCAGCTCCTGGTACCGCTTTTGTTCCTCTTCCTCTTTTTTACGGTCTTCCTCGGCTTTCTTCCTTCGGGCTTCTGCATCCGCTTGTCTCTGCCTGTCTCTTTCTGCGATTTGGATAAGGCGTTTATTGGTAAGGTCGGCCTCATCCTGCATTATCTTCTCTGCCGTGTTGATGTTGCCTTGCAGGGTGTTCATTTCCTCAATGGCGGCCTGTCCTATCGATACGTGCCAGTTGTACATTTCCTGTAATATCTTGACCTGCTCATCATGTGCTTTCCCAAGCAACATCGGGTATTTTTGGAAATTGATAAAATACCCATTCTGCAAAGCCTCCAAATCGGCGTACATTTCATGCTGCTTATCGGCATTCTCCTTGATGGTTGCAGACAGGTCGTTCACCTGACCCTTATAGGTGTCAAGGTTGTCGATAAGGTCCTGGTAGTCCTGCTTTTGCTGAGCGATGTTCTCGGCTTCTAAGCTGTACAGTTCATCCTCTGCCTGTTGGATGGCTTCGATGCTCGCCCCTTGTGCTTTAAGGAGTTCGATTTCGTTCTGCTTATTCTTGACATTGATGTTGTAGGCAGCCTCGTACTCTCCGCGTAGTGCCTTAATGACTTTGACCTGCTCGGACAGCTCATCATTCACAGCTTTTGTCTGTTCTTCCGTCTCTTTCTCACCGAGGTTAAAGGCGACCAATGCACCGACAACCGAAAGAATGGCGGTTGCCAGCAGCACATAGGGGTTGGCTTTTGCCACGGTGTTGAACAGACGCTGTGCGATGGTGGCACGACCTGTGGCGGCGGTGTAGGCATCCTGTGCCTTGGCAGCAGCCCAGATCTGTATCTTGTGAATACCCATCATCAAGGCGCTTTCCTTTTGCAAGGAATTCTGCACGGCCTGCAAACCCGTTGTGATGGCGATGGCGGCTTGCAGTTTCTTCTGCGCCTCGGCAAGTTTCTGGGCTGTCTCGCTGTCTTTGTCGCCTGCAATGTTCATCACACCAAGGGCGGCGGAAAAAGCTCCTGCAGCCAACTTGCCAGCATCGAGGACACTATTCAGGGCACCCGTGTCGGATGCCAACTGGTTGACCTCTCTCTGCGTGTCGGCCATGGCATCTTTGAGTTCACCGGCCCTTTGCACCATCTGCTGGTATTCTTCCGTGTTGGCCTTACCCTCGGCGCGTAGCTGGATGAGTTGTTCGGTGATTTCTCGCAGCTCCTGCTTCACAGGCTTGACGGCATCGGGATAGTTACCCACGTTGCGCTGGAACCGCTGTGACGCATACTCTGCATCCTTGATTTCGGTCGTCAGTTCGTTGATGTGCTGCAGCAACTCTTCGCCTTGTGCGCCTTCGCGTTCGGTACGGCTCAATTCGTCATACTGCTTTACGAGGTTGCTCAACTCAGCGCGTAGCTGTTTGAGGCTGCCCGATTTGGAGCGGTCGGCTTTGAGGGTGTTTTGCACGGCACGCGACACCTCGCTCAACTCGGCACGGTAGTCCTTCTCGGCCTCACGAAGGGCTTCAAGTCGCCTTTGCTTCTCTTCCACCTGTTCGCTGGAGAGCTGCTGTGTCTTCTCGTTCTCTTTGAGTTCCTTGGTAAGGGCATTCTCGGCATCCTTCACCTTGGCTATTTCTTCCCTGAGCTTGGCCATGGCATTGACAGCCTTGTCTTTGTCAACCTGGATCTCAAGGATTTTCGTTACTTTTTGGTTATCCATGATTTATCGTTTTTTTGAAGTGAATGCAAATTTTCGGGATATCGAGGAACTGGCTCCATTCCTCGTAAGGGCACTTGCACAGGAACGGCTTGCCGTCAGCGCCTATCTCGTGGAAGTCGGTGGCATTGTCGCAGTCCCTGCAGCAGTGCTTTTGCGGTTGTGGTACGCTCTTTCTCATGGTTATGCGAGTTGGAGTAGTTCAACCTCGGCGTATTCGTCGCCTACAGTCCATTGTATCTGCTTGATGGCATAGAAGCGGCCGTACTTGCGGAGATAGACAGGCAGACGGAAATCCACGTCGCGCATTTCCAATTCGTTCAATCGGATTCGCTCGGTGATGATGCGCGGCTTTTCGATGGCCGCCTGATAGGTGGCATAGTAGGTACTGATGATGTACGGCACCGAGAGGTTGGCGAAGTTAAGACGCGTCACCTTTTTGTTGATTGGGTCGTACCACTCAACCACCATCATCAATCGATGGATGCACTCGGTGAACTCTGCCTCATAGGTGACAATGGGCGGGTCGCTCTCGTCTTCTGTACTGATGATGTTATACTGACCGATATAGTCGCCTTCGCTGGCTGCAAGTGGGTAGGTGATAAGCTCCTTCTCACGGTCCAACGTGTGGTCGTCGATATTGAGGCTTCCTGTCCTGATGCTATCCAACACAGGGTCTTTCTCGTCTTCCTTGTATTGGATGATGTTACGACGGGCGTAATCACCGAGACGGTAGGAGATTTTGTGAGGCACGTCGCGCATCCGCTCCAGTAGCTTGTCGCTCCAGTCGGGACCTTTTATCGCCGCTTCGTCGAGCACGTCAAAGTGGACGAAATCCACCTGCTCGGTGTCACCACTATTTACGACGGGGAATAGGCAATACAGCTGGCAAATCATTTTCACGAAGTCCAACTGCTTGATGTCGGGTAAGTTCGGAAAGCAACGGAAACGAGGATGCGGATAGATTTGCGAACCAGTATAATAGACCACTGCCACCGAACAAATACTCCATTTGAACAGGGCGTCCCAACCTGAGCGGTTGCCCATCCAGTAGTTATTGAACGCACCTGAACAATAGTTGCAGATCCTGCCGTCGTTATCAATCCAAATGTCGGCGATGGCATCGCCTTCATGCACACTTCCGAATATACTGAACGAAGGCACGTGGATAGTGCCTTGCCACTGGATTCCAATAGGCGTGTATGTGGGTGTAAGCTTCACCGTCTGCTGCGTGGCATAGAGATACACACACAGGTCGAGATACTCCATGTGACCCACGTCGTTTAGGATGTAACCTGCCGAGCGGTTGCTGCCATTGTATGAGAAACTCGAACTGTCGTCCAGCAACATGTTGATTTGCAGGTCTACCGCGTTCCCGTCACCCTTTGCCAATATCTTGCCTTTCACGCCGTATGGGTTGCCGTTTTGGTAACAGTCTCCAATCGTGTCGCAGATGATGTTCCAACCGAAGCTCAACGCTGACGACAGACGGATGGTCTGCGGTCTCGTCGTGGATGCATTATTGTCAATGTTCTGTGTGCCTTGTGCCGCGTTACCCTTTATCGATGTAAGGACGATGGCGAGATTTTCCATGTCTCTCTTCACGTCGTATGGCAACACAAAATTAAGGTTGTTTTCGCTGATGATGCGCTCCCAAATCTCGCGCAAGGTGACGAACGGATGCACGTTGGCATAGTCGACCAATTTATCCGTCCTCTCGAAGCCCGGGGTATAGATGCCGTAATACATCAACCTGCCCAGCCCATTCTGCGGGGTATAAGTGTTAATGTTCGGGTCGTCACCGTACCAAATAGGCGGATAGTCGTTAATGTCATGCGTTGAACCTGCCGGCACATAGATGTCGTAAAATGCCGCTCTCCAGTCCCATGGTATGGATTGTCCTGTATCGGCCAGCTGTTTGATACTCCTTCCTGCGTCAATCCATGCTCCGTAATTGGTGAGCAACCCAAACACGATGCAGACCTCGTAGCTGTCGCTCTCGCTGTCGAGCAGATAGCAGTACGCGGCTCTCATCATATCCATGCCGTTAATATAGACGTGGCACGGGATTTTGCGATGAGTCATGGTGGACTCATATTGCGGACGAGTGGCGAAGTCGAAAATCCGCTCATTGTGTGCCGTCCTGGGGAGCTTGACGGATAGTGTGCTGCTGGATGTGATGCTATCGACACCCGTCAGCAGGTTGCTGATGAACTGCAGCGTCATCTTCTGGTCCTTTGAGATATCGACCTGTTCCCATTGCTCGTAGGATTCATTCGGGACGGACACCTCGATTACTATATCCTTTCTCATACAAAGATTTGCCCCTCCTCTGGCATAGTAAGTGTGACAGCAACTTGGCGGTTGTAGGTGTACAGGTCAGCGTGGCGCAGTGCCTCTGCTTGTGTCTCGGGCTTGATGTGGACGCGTTGCCATACGGCTGTTTTCTCTCTCACTGATGGCTCAGGCAGATATAGGTCGACAAACGGGGCGGTGAACAGCTGGCGCACAATCTCATAGTCGATGCCGTCCAGCGCGTCGGTGTAGCATTTCAACTCACCCTCAACGGTCAAGGCACGCAACAGGGCATTGTCGATGATATGGCTGTCGGGATCTATCCTTTCGTCCTTGATGTATGCTCTCTGGTTGTCGGTGGCCTTGAACTTGCGCTGCAAGCTGTGGCGCTTGAACAGCCAGTAACTCAACTCACCGTGTCGGTTGAGCCATCGCAGGTACACGTCCTTGTCGGATCTCGGGCAACTGTTGCCGATGATGGCTACGGCGTTGGATGCGCTGGAGTAGAAGCTGCCGTCAATAAACTGCATGCCGTTGTTGGTTGAAATGACGGCTTTGTTTACCGCCGATGTAAACACCCTGTTGGCATTGACTCGGATACGTCCATAATTGTTTGGGTCTGTCGTTATCTGTGGAAGTACAAACGACTGCGAAAGTCCCGAATCGTTTATCTCGATATCCACATTTTCCAAGTTGCGGAAATCGAAGGTGAATGGGTAATTCTTCCACCATCGCAGGCGGCGTTGACCAAACCACCAATTATCGGTAACCTCGTCTGCTCCATTGACGACTTCAAATGTGGAGAGTGTCCAGAACCATGTCCCGCTGTACCATAGGCGAACGGTGACGTTGTGGGCTATTACTAACGTGCTGTTGATGTTGTCACCTGTGAAGACGTCGGCCTTCACGGTGTCTTCCATGAAAATCTGCAGGAAGCGTGCGATATCGAACACCGCTCTTCCTTCCTGGTCAAGGTAGCGCGACTCAGTGTAGGTCTTATTAGCTGTGGTGTCGGTGACCTCCATCTTGACAAGGCCGCCCGAGTTGGGCACATTGTCCGCATCCGATAACCTATCAATTTGGATGTAGGTATGCCGCGACTGGGCAAATATATAGTCTTCGGGATAGGTGAGCTGGTAAAAATTCCTATCCTCGTACTGGTCAATAAATGCTGTTAGCTGTGTGTGTCTCATGGCTTTGTGTTAAGTTGAATCATTTCTGTTACCTGCATGTCGTAAATGACGAGAAGCCGCTGGCTGATGCTTTCGAGCGTCTTGGGAATCTCGTTGCTGTAGATGTCTGCACGTCCACCTTGACGGTGTAGCTTCGTGCCTTCGTGGATAATCTTATAGGCGACCGCCCATGCATTGAGGTTGAGCCCTTTGTCCTGGATCCACTTCTCGATGATGTCGTGGAACGCGATAGGCACACCCTTCATGTTGGCAGCATTGCGCCATGGCGGCTCGCCCTGCTCGAGGTTGAAGAATCGTGGGCGACCGACAAGCTCGCCATGGTCGCCATCGATGTGCACCTGCATGCTCTGGATGGTCTTACCGCTGGCCACCTGCCCGGCTTCGCGATGGTTGGCGATGATACGCTCTCGGAGCGCCTCCAGTTCTTCACGCAAGATGAGAGGTGTCTCTTTCATACGCACTCTCCTTTCGCTGTCAAGTCGAATGTGGTGATAAGGCAGGCGCACACCGCGTCGAAGCGCAGCGGGATGCACTGATAGCCGTAGTGGGTCAACGGCTCAAACTTGCCCGATGCGTTGACCGCATCGACAAAGGCGTTCATCAAGGCCTTCTTCTCCTCGAAGATGGAGGCGATGTTGTCGGCCTCTACCATGGCGCTCTTGTTGAAGTCCACCATGCCACACCACATCATTTGCACGTTGGAAGTCTCGGAACGGCGTCCCGACACCTCGTCAATGTCGAAGGCTCCGCCCTCTGGGATGTAGTTCACGGTGAAATCCTCATGCTTTCGCGACAGCTTGGGCATCATTGTGTTCAGTTCGTAACCATCCACGAGGTGGACGTAGTAGGAGTCCAACGACTCCACGATGGTCCTGATTTCCTGTTCGATATTCATGGCCTTACTTGTTTTGATTGGCGACAACTTCGCGGTACCGCTTGTCGTACTCGTTATTCTCCTTGTCGATTTTGGCACACTGCCACACTTTAATCCATTGCACCTTCAACACCTCGTCGTGGTCGCTGATACCCATGCGACGGGCATACCAGTCGATGGTGCCGAAAATGCCGTGATTGAGCTGCTCGATGCCTGCCTCCCTTTCCTCTTTCGAGTAGTGGGGCTTGAGCTGGTCGAACAGATCGGTAATCCTCTCCAGCTCCTTCTGGAAGAAGTTGGCTGTACCCACCACGTCCACTGCAGGCTGCTTTGCGAGTTGCCGGGGGTCGATGCCGAGGATGACACGAAATGTGTCCAGCTCCGTATCGGCGTTGATTGACATCAAGTCGGTGAGCTGGTCCATCGTTAGCTCGTTGAGGTTTTTGGGCACGGGCTTGCCGCACAGTGTGGCGGGGCATGGTGCCTGCTTGAGTTCGTCTTCGCTCTCTTGCTTGATAAGACCGAGCCTGTGGAGCGTGGCATAGGTTCGGAATGTCATAGGTTTCTGTCGTCTCATGGCTTACATTGTATTTGATAGTTGTTGCACTTTGCCGCGTCCACCCGTGTAGATGGGCCGGACGTGATAATACATGCCCATAATGAGCATGTCGAGGGTGTCGGGGGAGCGTCCGAGCAGTCGCTTCTGCTCCTCCTTACTGATGATGGAGAGCTTCGAGGTGTCCTTGTCGATGTTATCCTGACGCAGCACCTCCATTTCTTCGGTCAGCCTGGTTCTTTGTTCGTCGCTGCAGATGACGTGTATCATGCGCTTGTTGGCGAAGTAGGCCAGCTTGAAAGCGCACTCAGCCTTTAGGTTGGAGTATTTTGCGGAGTCGTATGCCGACGCGCCACCGTGAAACTCCTTGATGCCTGGGATGTAGTCGGATAGATAACTGCCGTTGCCGTCGCTATCCACGACTATCATCGACCGAGGCACTCCGTATTGCTGTGATTTTGCCCTTACGTCCTGCTCCAGGCTGTTGGCGTGGATGTAGGGTATATCGGACACGATGCGCACCACCAAGCCTCTCCAGTAGCCAAGTATGTAGCGGTCGCGTCCTTTGAGGGCGATGTCGCCAGAAAGGGCTGGTTCGCCTTCCTTCACGAAGTCGTTGGTGAACATGTCGGTGATAGCATCGTACTCGCACAGCTGGCTGGGGTCGTTCTCGTATTCCCAGATGCCGTGCAAAAGCCTCTGCTTCGTAACCTTGTCTTCGATGGCGTTCAGGGCCTGGATGTACTCCTTCGTGAGGAATGGGTTGTCGCGGTTGTCGGCGTGGATGAAGGCGTAGGGAATCCTCAGCGTCTTGGCCCGCCACGGCTTATAGAATTGCGTGTACAACCAATTCTTCTGCGGGTTGCAGGTGAGGAATATCTTTGGCGGGATGTGATACACGTCGTTGAGGTGTCGGCCGATACGCGACTTCAACACCTCGAAGGCGAGGCGGTGGACTTCGCCGGCCTCTTCGATAACGCCACCTGTGAACTCCTTGGAGCCGAGCCGCTGAAACATGGGGTCGACGATGGGGTAGAACGAGAGATCGAGCAACACGATGCGCGACCCATTGTTGAACACGATACCTTCGTCATTGATGCGGTACTCCGAGTAGCCCTCTGCGGCGCACACCTTGCCAAAGGTGACCACGACGGACTCGCGGGAGTCTTTCAGCTTGTTACGCCCTATGAAGTAGCGGACACCTGGGAAATGGGAACACATGAAGAGAAGCCAATAGCAGCCGAGCCACGACTTGCCACCTCCTGCCGCACCACCGTACAACAGGAACATGATGCCGAGGTCGGAGTCCTGGAGAAACCTCCAGCCCTTGTATTGCTTCTCAGTCAGTTTCATTGAAACAATTCCTCTTCGGTGACTTTCTCCGTTTCCTTCAACACTTCGGGCCAGCTGATGACCACGGGATTCTCCTTGTCGCCTTCGTGAACGACAAAGTTTCTATCCTTCCACTCTTCGGGCTTCCTGTTTTTCAGCCAGTAGATTTGAGCCGTCACGTCACCCGGGATGTGCCGCTTTATCTTCCTGACCTTGGCAGGTGTGGCGTTTCCGTCCTTGTCGACGCTGACAATGGTCTCGCTTTCCTCGTAGTCGTAGCCAACGGCTCGCTTGAACAGCTCGCTTTCGACACGGAAATCTGCCTCCTGCTTGCCTTCTTTGAGTAAAGGCTTCATCTTGTCAGCGTGCTCTTTGAGAATGCGCTTGAAGGTCGTCAAGCCGATACCGAGCACCTTAGCAAGGGTCTCGTTGGTGGCACCCATCCTGCAGCTGGCGACAATCAAATCCTCTTTGCCTTCTATATACTTCTCGTATAGCGTGGCTTCGTCTTTGGGTCTACCTGTTCTCATCGCTGGCCTCCTCTTCCTTTAGGGCTTCAAGGTGCGCCTCGCAGATCTCAACCATCTTTGAGAACGCGACCGTGTTTGCCTTGATGTTGTACTTTGCCTTGATGGCAGTCGCCACCTTGATGAACGCCTCGAATGAGCCGTACACGATACCGCAGTCCTTGAGGTCTTGTTTGCCCAATTCGGCAAGCACACGCTCCACGTTGTGACTCTTGCTCTCGATAAACAGAAAGCGCATTTCCGTCAGCTCAATGTCGCCGTCGTTGATACTCGCGCTCTGTACTTTGGTGGGGTCGATGAACTGTAAATCGGACAAACCCGAATACTCCTTGCTGTCGATACCCTGGATTTCCTCGAAAATCTCCTTTAACATGGTGAGGTCGTCCTTGCCGACCAGCGCATTGTGACTCAGTTGGTAGGCGATTTGTTTGTCCTTGCTCACCTCGTCAATGTAGAGGATAAGGATGTACTCCAGCTTCGCCTTGATAGCCGCTTTCAGCCTGTGGTTGCCCGACAAGATGAGATACTTGCCGTCTGCCTTGCGTTTCATGCCGAATGGCAACTGTGACAAAAAGCCGTCCTCGGCCACATTGTGGACCAACTTGTCGAGCACGTCCTTATCCATGTAGTGGGCATTCTTCTCCAAAGGCACGCAGTCGTCCTTGGTGTGAACATACGCCAGCTTATAGGGCGCAATCAGTTTGTTGATGTCGTCGAGCTTCGCCCTTATTTGCTCGATGTCTTTTTGTACTTGCTCAGCCATAGCTTATATATTTCGTTAAATGATTTCTCCTCAAACTCGCTGCCGTACATCAATTTGCCCTTGTCTCTGCGGATGAGTTGCCAGGCTCCGCGATATTTCATGCTGACGGCCTTGTCGGTGTACACCGTCGTCTTGATCCTGGTGTAGTAGTTACCCATCTTTCGGGCGATGAGACGACGCAGATCCGCAGACTTGGCAAGCATGATGAGCAGCTTCGACAGCTTCGCCGTTTCCGAATTGACCACGAAGTCGCTCTGCATGAAAATCTCCTCAATGGTGCTCAGTTGCTTACTGAATGACAGGAAACCGAAAGCCCTGCCGTCTGCAAGGAACACGATTCCGAGGTCGCCACCTGTGGAGTAGTCCACCTTGTTGCTCATGTAGAACGCCTTGAAATAGTTGATGTCGCTAACCGGGCAACACTCCACCGTAATCTTTGTGTCCTGGGTGAACTGGTAGTCCACATCCACAACCTTGTACTTGCTGGCCTTGATGAGCCTGCACTTGTCGATGAAATACCGCTTGTCACGGTGTACGCTGCTGTACATGAATACCGGGCGTTTGCCACTGCCAATGACACACTTGCCAATGAGCCACTGGTGTAGGTTGGGCCAATCCCTATCCGAGTAGATGACATTCTCGTCCTCTTCCAGCAGCTGGGCAAAGATGGTCTCGCCCTGCTTCGGGTCGAAGACGTTGTATTGCGCGTGCTCGTACGCGAAGCACTCCTCCACAAACTTGAAGATTCGCTCGTACCCAGCTTTGTAGGTCGGCGGGAACGAAATACCGACCCCTTTGCCCTGCTTGGATTTTAGGAAGTCCAAAAAGTCGCAGAACGCGAAGTCGGCAATCTGGAAATTGAACGCACCCTTGGCCAATTTCTCGCAGGTGTTTTGGTAGTAGGATAGGCTTTTGCTGGTGAAAGCCTCGTACATAAAGCATTCGTAGTCATTGCGTTTGTCCTTGAAGTCGGAGAGGCGCATCGCGAACATGACCTGCACCAGTTTCTTGTACGGCGTTTCTTCCCATTGGTCGAAGATGGCCGCGAGTTCCTGGTTGGTGACGGTGACCTCCGTATCTGTGCCGAGCAGGATATCGGAAATCAGTTTGCTGTAAAGACTGACGTCGTTGGAATGGACTTTGAATCCTAATCCAGCGACGAGCTTGTCTGTTGTGAAGTTGCCGGAGCACCCGATGAAGACCTCCTTTTTGTCGATGTCCTTCATCAAGTCCTGCAGCAGTAGTTTTACCTCTGGGGGTGTGGTTCCTTTGAACATTGCTACAAATCGAATAGGGTTAGACTTTCTGCGATACCAGCCCTCCCCAATTCTTTGACCGTGATGTGAAGGTTGGCTTCGAGCCATCGAGCCACAAGGTGGCGGTGACAGAAGTCGCCTTCTTTTTCGTGGCACAGCAGCACCACGTCCTTGCCTCCGCTCAGCGCAGACAGCTCGTTATACACAGCCTGCGGATTGAGGGCGGCGAGGTGTTGGTTGAACTTGCGCGTGTACATGTCTTCTGGATCGTCCATGTAGGACCAGGATGGGTTGAGTTTCCTGTAGCAGGCACCCTCGTAGCCCTTGGCGGTTAGCGCAATCGAGACAGGGAAGAGCCCTGCGTACTTCCTAATGTTGGCAAAATTACCTGTGTAAATCTTCATTTTTTTGTCCTTTTTGGTGTTGTTTACTCTGTAAAATTACTATTTTTTGAGGAAATACGCAAGTTTTTCAGTAATTATTTGCCGCAAAAATACATTTTTTTGACGCAATTAGCGCACTTCACACAAAAAATTACCGCTTTTGCAGTAATTCTTTGTCGGTCGTCTCGTGACCTTGCCGTCCTACCTTCATGGGTGCAGGTGGAAACACCGTCCGTTGCGATGGACTTCGGCGACTCCTCCAAATTTACCGATTGATGGCCTGAGGCCACTCGGAAGGCTGATTTTCCAGTGTCTGCAACGTATACTTAGCCCCGCGCGTTTGTGCCGCTGCCAGCATCGGGCTGGGATGGTGGGGAAACAGGCAGAACCTCCATCTATCCTCTACAGCGGCGTTGTGTCAAAAACTCGTCTTGATTTTCAGCAACTTCATCCACTCCTTCAACTCACTATCGGTGTACTGGTCCACCATTTCCCTTGTCAGGGCTGGCTCGAAATTGAGGATGATATCCCTTGCCCATTCTCTATTGACTTCTGGCCTCGACAGCTTTTGAACTTCGGCCTTGGTCAAAATCTCGACATCTGCAGGGTCGCCCATTGGTTCGGACTCAAACTGAGAGCCTTTGTAGCAGATCGAAGCGGTGCCGATTCTCTTATACCGGTCGATGATTTCCTCCTCCTTGGCGTCGTACCTAACCAGGTTGTCGGTGTCGCAGAAATAGCGCCGTGTTCCTATTTCACGGAATGTTGGGCGGTTCCATTCATCAACGCCCACGAAATACACTTTGTTTGTCATGTCCTTTGGTTTGCTGAGGGAGCGACCCGAAAGCCGCTCCCGTGTTGAACTTATGCGAAAACTACCATTTGTCCTGCGTTCTTGCCGATAATCTGGCTACCGTATAGGTCACGAATCTCGTCCATGTCGAGCTCATTCTTGCGGTATTTCCTGCAGAAATCCTCTTCGTGTCTCCAATACCACTGCATCTTTTTGCCGCTGAACTTACAGCCGGCTTGCTTCAACTCGTCCTTGTGCTCCTTGGTCTCTCCCGAGATCCAAATCCAGGTACCACACAACTCGATGATGATACCAGCGATGCGGTTCAGCTTGCCCACAATCTCGATGAACTCCTCTGGGGTTTCCGATGTGGTGGCGAAGCCCTTCCAGTTGCCCTTTTCGTGCTGCTCTTTGGCGGTGGTGTTCTGCTTGTATTTCAGCACCTCGAACAGGTTGGTAAACTCAATGTTGATAGCCTTCATGCCTTCCTCGTCGCCACCATGGTCAGGGTGGAACTGGACTGCGAAGGCTCTATAAAGCTGCTTCAACTCATTCAGGCTCTGGGCCTGTCTCATTGCCTTAATGGCGTTTGCGATTGCGTCTTTCATATCGATGTCCCTTTATTGTTTAGTTGATTTCTACTATATCGAAAACCGCTGGGGCTTCGCCCAGGGTGTCACTAATAAGCGAATTGAGTTCCTCCTGCATTTCTACCTCCTGCATGGCCTGCATATAGGTGTAGGTTTGAGGAAGAAACCGGCTCTTGCCATTCTCGGTGATTTGCACTCTGTATCTCATTGCCTCTACCTTTCTTATTCACAGGTGACCTCGTATTCAATACCAACAGAGTCGAAAACATCTTTGATGCCATCAAGCCATTCCTCTATTCTTTCGCTGATGTATTCTTCGGAGAGGCCTTCTTCGTTCTCGAATGAGGCCGACTCCCATACATTGCTGCTGGTCTGGATCAGGTACTCGCTTAATCCTCTCTCGTCCCTGAAAATTTCGTTTGCTCTCTTGGCGTCTCTGGCGCTGACTTCGATTGTGAACTGTCTCATTTCTTTGTCCCTTTCTTTTGGTTAGTATGTTTGTTTGTTGATTGATTACACTTGTAAAATTACTATATTTCAGTGATATACGCAAGTTTTTTAGTAATTTTTTTCTCAAAAAACGCATTTTTTTTCGGTTTTTTTTGCACAAAAAAGAGGGCAACCCAAAGGCTACCCTCCACAACAAATACTAAAACATGAAAGGGATAAAATTCTATTGACGGCCTCCTCTCTTGTGGTCCAACATGTGGTCGTTCCGCTTCACAAAATCGGTAGGCTCGTATTTTGCTGCTTGCCTCTGCGCATCGCGCATCTTGGCACGGTATTTCTCTGCATAGTCTGGGGTCACTTTCGAGGCCTTGACCAGGATAACGGTCTTCGAGTCTATCCTTACGCTGACCAATCGGTCGGCCTTGGCTGTCGCCTTGGCACGTTCCTCTGCAGCCTGGTTGTGGTTGTCAATCTCTGCCATCGCTGCCTGGAGCATGGCGGCGGTCTCTGGATCTTTTTCCTTGTCTGCATCGAAGATAAGCCAACCCTTACAGGCCTTGCCTGTGTTCTTTCTTATGTTCGAGTAGGAGTGGGCAATACCCAGCTTTCGCTCGAGGTCATATATTGAGGTGAATCGTCGCAGGAGTCCATCAGCGACACGATATGCGACGAGTGGCATTCCGGCTCTCATGGCGTGACTCCTTTCTTATAGTTCTCAAGCCATTCCTTTGCAGCATAGAAACCATCCTTGCCTTTGCCCATTGATGGGGAAATAGCCTCCCAATCGAAGCCGTACGAGGTGCGTTGCTCAACATAGAACTCGCCCTGTAGGTCGCACATTACCCGCAACATTTCCGACCTCCTTTCTCCAGCTCAGCAATGAGTGCGTCTGCACAGTCGACAGCATCGACGGCAACATAACGCTCCATGTCATTTTCGCCAAGGTTGTAGACCTTCAATTCGAGCGCCTTCTTTTCCATGTACTTGGTATTGCTCAGCAACCCTTGCAGGGCCAGTCCTGCATACCAGTAGCGAAACTCTTCTTTCTGGTTGCTATTCATTGCTCACCTCCTTTCCATGCCTTCGGCCACTCCTGAAAAACCTTGCCGTCAATCAGGCATCCGTTGGCCTTTTTGTCGCGCTTGATTCCATCCTCGCCCCAGGTGCCCCATTGCTTGAAGAAAAACGGAACGCCCTGCTCTGCGCATTGGCGTTGGATGTTCAAAACCCACTCTTTTTCGATTTTGCGGGCTTGTGAGCCGCTTTCGCCACCAACGATAACCCAATCAATGCCTATAAGGTCAAGTTTGCCCAAATCGCCCAAAAGAGGCTCGCACGACAAGTATTTCACATTACTGGTGGGAAAGGCACTCAGCTGACCGATGCGGATCTTGTAATCTGGACCCTCGACCGTGGTACCCAGCCACACATTGAATGGGGTGCCTTGGCGGTGGTAATAGAAATACGCTACCATCCTCTCCGGACGCTTAGTGAGTAGTTGGTAAGTGTGCCTTGGCGTGTCGTCTATAATCTCCATTACTTTGTCGATAAACTCAAACGGCACGTCCTTGTGGAATAGGTCGGCCATGGAGCAAACGAAAAACATCGAAGGCTCCTTCACCTTCTTTGGCTCATTCAAGGCTTCGGGGTGAAGCGTCAACTCGAATCCGTTGGCATAGCGTTTTTGTCCCATGCCTTGCAGCCTCTTGGCCATGGTTTCGGCGTAGCAGTGAGCGCAACCCGCCGACAGTTTGGAGCAACCCGTTACCGGGTTCCATGTGCGCTCCGTCCATTGAATCTTTGTCTTGGTCATTATTTGTCCTCCTTGTCGATTGGGAATGGTTCGCCTTGTTTTCCTTCGAGCACTTCGGCAAAATCATATCCGATAATAATAGTAGCATGGGGATGGTAGTTCTTTCTAAGCCACTCTACCAAAGGCTTTGCTAATTCTCTAAATTCGTTCATGATTTATTCTCCTTTTGTTATTCGATTCTCTTTCCAAGTTGCAGGATGAAAAGCTCTTCATCCCAAGCTCCCCACGATGCGTTACCGTAGCCATAGACGATGTCTTTTAACTCAAAGAGCATCACCGTCCTGGTATATGCTCGGTGAAAACGGACGTGGGTATATCCCATTTGGTTAATCTTTTGATAACCTTTGCGAAAACTGAAAGGCAGAACGCCGGAGTCAACGCCAGTAAAACGCTTAATCCAATACGGACTTGTGTCTCGGTACTCCTCGGGCTTTTCGCCGCATTCTATCATGTCGTACCACTTTCCTCTTTCAATTAAATCTAATACTTTCATATCTTATGCTGTTTGAAGTTTCTTTGCTTTCATGAAATCCCTTGCATGGCTCTCAACCAGCCTCACGATTTCGTCGTATTGCTTTGGCTTCGCGTTGCACGCCGCCCGGCACTGCTGCACCTTGTAATTCTTCAAGGACAACTCGATGGTGGCCAGCCGCTTCTGCTCCTTGTCTCTCGCCGACAGGATGAGGGTGTCCTTGTTCTTGTAATACCCCATGGTATACACGCAGTGGTGCATCGCTTCGCCCTCTTCCACGAAATCCCTAACCGACTGCAGCACTGATACCATTACGTTCTCGTTTCCGAAACATATACCGAGATAACGACCCTTCTGGTTTAGGTACTCCTCTTCATATTGCTCTGCCTCCTTGCGCTTCATTTCTCTTTCACGCAACCTCTTGACCTTTTCCATTCTCTTGACGTAGGTGTCGTGCGCAATCATCAAATCTTCGGGGCAAACATAGTGAGCGTTGTGGGTGTCGAGCCCCAGGTAATCTATCGCATCCAACATGTCGTACCACAGGGACGCATCCTTTACCTTGTAATGGTTACGGTTCGCAATCTTGATCGAGTCGAAGAAGTCGTTTTCTCGGTCTCTGCTAATATGCCATCCAGTTTGCACCCAATACCGTAGGATATCATGTTGCCCGGTCTTGGCCAGCATTTCGATGTCGCTATTGCTGAGCAGTGCCTTCATCAATTCGACAGGGTTAACACCTTGCATTTCGACAAAGCTGTTGCGCCAACCGTTGCGCCTGATGAGCGGCAGGACGGTTGTCCTTGGATAGGTGTAGAACCCTGTCACGTCGAACAGGTCATTCATCGAATAGAAACCGCCACTGCCTGCGTTATGGTGGCCGATGCTGTAGTCCGAATTATAGTCCCACGACAAATGAAACGGACTCCTCGAATAGTGCTTAGTGAGAATTGTCTCCCTGCCTTTCTCATCCATCCAAATCTGGAACACCTCACGGCAGCTGTACACAGTCTCTCTGCCGCGTGTGTTACTCCGTTCCGCCTCAAATGCGCGGACTACCTGCCAGCCCTTGAAGGTGGTGATGACGGAATACCACGCCAGCTCGTTGTTGTGCTTACTGGTGCCACGTCCTGCATGCTCCATGTGAATCTCATTACCGCACCACTCGCAGACCTCGCCACCAACGTCAAGCGACACCTCCAGCATGGACTTCATTACCGGGTATTCCTTGCCGCAGCACTGGCACCACACCAGGCCTTTCTTCCAGTAGATACCCTTTTTCTTGAAGATGTGCTCCTTTGGGTACTCTAACTGCTTCTCTGTCAATGGTGGGAGCTTTGGCGCCAACTCAACAAGCAGCTTTTCTCTCTTCGTCTTCGGTTTCATATCAAAACAGGCTTAATTGTGGATGCTCTTCCGTTTTCTCCTCCTTGGGTTTTGGAGTGGGTTTCTTCTTCATGCCGTCGATAACCTCTTTCTGGTATGCCCTGATGGCTTCCTGTCTCGCCTCTGCCTTCTCTTCGTCGGTCAGGTCGATGTGTTGATTGACGACCACTCTCTGCACCTTGTTGGGCTTGATTTCGATGTCGTCCTCGTCGTAATAGTGGACGGCCATGCCGAAAATTTCGTCATCGCCATAGCCGCAGCACTCTGCCGCGCTCACTTCTCCAAGGATGTACTCGCAGCACTTTTCCAGGCTTTTGCCTTCCTTGCCGTAACGTTCGGCAAACAGCGGATCCTCTGCCGCTCTTTGGTCGAGGTAGGTCTTAATCCTCTCCTCAAAAATTTTGCTTCCTTTCATTGTTGTTGTATTTGGGTTGTTAGTCTCGCACGGCGGCGGGGACTCGAACCCCGCGAAGCGTCTCACATTTTGCAGGCGGCCTCCTTATCGCCTGACTTTCGCCGTCCACCGTCGTCACCATCACGGCCGCCCGGGAGCTTTTTCCTTTCCTTTCAGTGGACTTCCCACAAGCAGGGGAGTTTCCCCTGTTTCTCAGTCATAGAGGCTTACCACGACCTTGTCGCCCATGTAGACCTCTATATTGTTGATGTCCGGCCGCTCAGCCTTCAACCTTGCGACCATTTCCTTTATCTGCTTTATGGTCTGGCAGAACACTTCCTTCACCTGGAAGCCCCTGTTGTCGTTCGACCAATACTTGAATTTCAGTTTCATAGCACCTCCGTATTTTTGCACACAAGCGCATTGCCCACGATTTGGTCCAGTGGCCCGTATGACAGTTGGTATTGCATTCTCTTTACCGTGCTTCGTGGTGACGATGATCTCATCGCCTTTCTTGTAAGTTTCTTCGCATTGTGCGACCCAAACGTTCGGGCAAAATTTCGTGTAAGTGTTCATTTTCGATATCCCTTTCTGTCTTTATAGGTTCAAGGTTTCAAGGTCTTCGTATTCAAAGCGATGGAAACCCGCACCCTGTAAGTGCCGATACGGGTGTCGTTGGTGAGGTAGCCGTAAGCCCCGTGGAAAATCAACTGAAAGCCGACCGAGTAGGCACTCGGTGTCTTGGTCCAGTACCACACATCATCGAGCGGATCGCCGCCAGCTTCTTCCATCAAGCGCACGATGTCGTCGAGATAGTAATAGTACAGGTACACCTGCTTGTCGGTAAACAGGCTCACGGTATTGGCTTTGTCAAAGGTGACGTCTTCGCCATCGAACTCGTCATGCAGGGCGATGAGGAAATCTTCGTCCAGGGCGCACACACGGATGCCGTCTGGGTCGCCGTTCTCGTCATAGTGGATGCTGACGGGCTGGGTCACGCCGATGGGCGGCAGGGTGGTGGGTTGGTTGTCTTGTGTCAGCCATTCGTAGATGGCCTTGGCCTTGCTGAGGTCGAAACCGACCTGCTTCAAAATGTCTTCTTTGTTCATTTTATCGATGTTTTGTGGGGCCGGCTGTTACCCCGGCCCCTGGTTAATTATTGATTTTGCTGATAGGTCTTCCTGAACTCGTCTACCTTCTGGCGGTAGGCTGTTATTTGCTCCATGGTGTCGGCCACGAACTTGTCGAGCTCTTCGGGCTCGGTATATTCGTTGAGGCTGATGCCTGCGGAGTAGTACCCGATAGCGTCGTTCATAGCCTCGGCTTCTCCGTGATTCCAATTCTTCGGGCTGACGTGAATCCTTATAGCTGTGAAATCGTCGTACCTGGTGACCTCCTGGCTGTAGTACATTAAGCCGGTGGTGCCCTTAAAGGTCTTCTCTTCATGGGCGAACAGGGTCTTACCTGCCTTGATTGCTAACTGATACCATTGTTTCTGTGTCATGGCTGCTCCTCCTTACGCTTGAATGAATGAAATGTGATTGTCGATTTTAACCAGCTCGGCCTCCATCATTGAGATTTCGCGCCAATCGAAATTGCTGCAGGCTGCTGGTCTTCTCCACCTCAGGGAGTTGATGATTTCTTCTCTTCTCTCGTAGAGCTTCTCAATGGTGGCATTGATACTCTTTGCCACTCTCTTCTGCCAAGCGACCAGCTCGCGGTTGGCTCTCTTCCACTTCATGCAGAAGGTGTCTTTGTCGTCGTCCACCATCATGTAGACTTCGTTGATTTTCTCGAACTCCTGGGCCGTTGGTTTGTAGCCCGTTCTGGTTTCAAATTCTTGCTTTGTCATTTCTTTGTCCCTTTCTTTTGGTTAGTATGTTTGTTTGTTGATTGATTACACTTGTAAAATTACTATATTTCAGTGATATACGCAAGTTTTTTAGTAATTTTTTTCTCAAAAAACGCATTTTTTTTTCGGTTTTTTTTCAACCTTCAAGATAGGAACTCACGGCCTCTATGAAGTCGTCAATGCTGCGGATAACTACATATTTTCCACCCGCTCTATGGGTAAGGAGGGACTCATAGCGTTTCTGTTCAAAGGTCTGGGTGTTTTTCCCTGCCTTTAATTCAAGCGCAAGGAAATGAAAACCTTGTTTGGGATAAAGAAGCAGCAGGTCTGGAACACCCGGGCGAACACCCATTGCCTTGAACCTCGCCGCCTCTCTCTCGTTTCGATGCCCACCATTGGGGACATGAAACAGCAATGCCTTCAACATAGGGTGCTGCAGGTCGAACCACTTCACGCAAGCCATTTGCAGATCGTCTTCTAAATGTCTCATACCCTATAACTTTCTGCCGTGAACGGAATGGTGGCAAACATTTCATTGAAGCGGTCAGAGACACGCCTGCCATAACGCTCCGTTATCTCCTGGGCTCCCATGTTGGTACTGATGATGGTGCACAGTTGCCGGTCGTACCTCTCGCAGAGCAAGTCAATAAGTGGCTCGCTCACGTTGCCGTATATCTTGCTCTCGGTCGGCTCAACGCCCAGCTCGTCGATGGCCAACAGCGACGTGGATAACATGATATTATACCGCCCCTGGGGGTTGGTACTCTCGCTGATCACCCGCTTTGCCTTGATGACCGAAATAGTGTTGTAGCCGTCCAAGGTCTCCTTGAACCTATTGTCTTCGTCGCGCTCGCGCTCCACGGCTCGATTGATGACCGAGGCGATGGCATAGAGCAGCGTGGTTTTACCCGTCCCCACGTTGCCGAACAGAAGCAGCCCAGGGCGTTTGTTCGGGTCGCATAGCCATGTGGCCACGTCCTTGATGTTGGCCTTCATCACGTCACTGAGGGCGACGTAATTCTCCGCCTTGATCCTTTTCAATACCTCCGCTTTATAATACGCACCGAGTAGGTTAAACACCTGCTCGACACTGAATGGTAGATGGAAACGCGCTGGAGGCTGCGCCGTCTCATTCCTGTTGGTGGCCTTGATAATCTCGGCCGCGATGTCAAATGTCCTCTTGATTTCCATTGCTTACATTTTTCTGGTGAACTCGGTCCCGATTGTGGAATCTCCTTTATAGCTCGCGTCGCCACCGCGCTGCTTGAGGCTTCGATGCTTCAACCAAAGCTCGAGGGTTGCGTAATGTCGCACGCTCTGCTGTGTGCCGTCTGCCAGGTGGCAGCTCAGGTCTTCGATGGCGTCCTTTGTCAGTTTTTCGCCATAGGTCTCGTACAGATGCCGCAGCTCCATAGGTTTGAGTTGCACATTCCCAAATTTCCCATACACTTCAAAACCCACACCCACACCATTTTCTCCCCTGGGGGGTAGGGGGGTACTATCTTCTTTCATTCTTTCATTCTTATATTCTTGTTTAGTGGGAGCCTGTGTGGGAGTAGGTGTGGGAGCCTGTGTGGGAGTAGGTGTGGGAATTGTTCCCACAACCTTACTATCATCCGACTGATAGTCACCGTATTTACGCACCGTTATCAATGTGCCGCTCTTCGATGGTTCAACCTTGATTTCCTTTGTCGATTCAAGGTTGTGCAGACACCTCTGGACGGTCTTCTCGTCAATGCTCAACTCGTCGGCCAGCTTCCTGATGGTGGTCAGCCTCTGCCCCCGTTTGATGGTACGCCCTTTCCAAAGCCTTGTCTCATGGTTGGCCGTGACGATGAGGTGGAAAAACATCCTGAACGTGTTAGGGTCGCCGTACCATTCCCAATAGACAATACTCCTGAAGAATTTTACCCAACCTTGTTCCATTTCTTCAAGTATTGTTTTGTTAGTCGTCGCGCTTCGTCATCGCGCCAAGTGCCGGAGGGGCTTGAAAGCCTCTCCAGCAACCTCAGCGCCGTGCGCCATTCCTTATCGGTAGGTGGTCTGTTCATAGCGGTCCAAAAAGCGGAACACCCGCTGCGTCTGCCTGGGCTTGCTCCCATGACGGTAGCAGATCCTCCTCGTCGATAAAGTCTTCCCGGCTTTCGCCGTACCTTTCTTCGTATTCAGCCCAACTGCTCATTGACAGCCTCCTTCCTTGAATGCGAACCAATCGGAAAGCAGCCCATCGACCAGCTTGGCCATGTCTTCCATGATTTTGGGAATACCCCTGTTGTCTTCGTTCATAGGTTGAAAATTTTCTTGTCAGTAATTTGGTCTCTATGGATATCCAGGAACTCAATAAAGCTCTCGCAAACCTTGCGAAGGTCTTCCTTTGCTTTCTCATGGATATATGGATAGGCTTCGCAGTACATCTTTGCCGTAAGCAGCTCTTTTTTGTTCAAGACAAAAACGGTGTACTCGAACTCCGAAACCTCGCGCATTTCCCCGCTCTGGATGAGACAATAGGGATAGGTGCGCCACTGCCACGACTTAAGGAACTTCCCGTATTCGTATTGTCCCGATGTCGTCTTGATGTCATACACCTTGTCACCTCGTATCTCGTCAGCATAGCCGTAAAGCTCAACATCGCCGTACCTCGTCGGTAGCACGGCCTTGCAGAAATGTTGTGGGATGCTGTCCTTGAAATATGCCGCCGCATCTTTGCAGGTGGCAATATCGAACAGAAACACGAAGTTGTCAGTCCTGGCCTCAATATGAGTGTCACAGGACTGCAACTTCACGCTATCGTTTACCGGGTTGCCGTTGCTGTTGATACGGTCGACAATCTCATTGAAACAGGTGCCCTTATCTGCTGCCTCGATAGGCTCATGGGGCACCCTATTTATCTTCTCTATAAGCTCCGCCTCTGTCTGGTCGATATATTCGTCAAGGCTGATGCTCGGCTCATCGCTTCCACCCCAATACTTTTCCCAGATGCTCTCAGCATCGAGATAGTTCTGGTATGAGTCAAGCAGCGACGGATAGAATCGGTAGCGTATCATTCGTATTGCTTTTTTGCATTCAACTTCAAGCGGAGGCTCTTTGCCTTATCGGCTATCATCTGGGATGCGCGGATCTTGCTGTCATAGATATGCTCCATGGTCTGTATCTCAGCCAACACCTCGTTAGCGGTTTCTGCGTCGGTTATGTAGTCAACCTTCGCGCTGATACACTCCATTAAGGCCGCAAAATCGGCGTTCTTTTCGAGCTTCGTTTTCTGCACACCTTCATAGCCTTTCAGCACCCGTGTGACGAAATCATTCTTGCCCACCGCGTTACCTTTGTCGTCCACCGTTTCTGGTAACTTGACGACTGCAGGCAGGTTGGCGCAATTCTTTGCGATGTACTGCTCGGTGGGGTTGAAAGCTATCGTCCTTTCCTTGCCTATCATCTGGATATAACCGACAAGGTCCAGCTCGGAAAGAAGGTCGCTTGCGCTGCTGCCTCCGATGAGCGGACGCTTGACGGTCAGGTCACCGTCCTTGTCTTCCTTTTCGTGGGCAATGAAAACGATGCTGCGGCCATTGATAAACAGCTTTTTGATGAAGTTGACGAACATGGTCTTACGAACTCCGTAGCCTTTCAGCGACAGGCTTCCATCGCGCTGTCCCATCTTGCTATCTTGACGGATGATGTAGTCGCTCATGTAGTCGAGCATTTTACCCACAGTATCGATGACGATTGTCTTACACTCTGGATATTCCTGCTCAATCTCTTGGATGGCTTGCTCCGTGTCTTCCCACGAAGTTATTTGCACGGTTGGCACCTGATGGGCGCCATTGATACGCTGAACGCCGCCGTCATAGTCGAACAGCACGGGTGTAGGAGCCGAGCAGCCCAGGGTGGTCTTTCCTGTGCCAGGTTGTCCGTAAATAAGAATGCTGAGAGTTGATTTTACCGCCAACTCATTCGGTCTTTTGATAAGTCCCATTTTGTTTGATTTTGATGCCCTCTAACAGCTTCGGGCGTTGCTTTGTGAAGAGGGACGGAGTCGAACCGTCTGGTAGGTTTCGCTGCCCATGCAGCCTGTCCTCTTCGTATGCCGCACTTGGTACTCACGTATGAAGGCGGCCGTATAAACCAAAAACATTAACTATTACTCGCGTTTTACCTGCTCCGTGATTGATAGAAATGCAGTGTTAAACATTGAGTAATTGACTACATGCGGGGAAGGTCGTCACTTCTTCCGAGGAACGGTGGGGGATGGGGGAGTCGAACCCCCAACCCCCTGTGATTTCAAAGAGCCTTTGGCCGTCTCCAGCCTGATGATGCTACGCAGCACATTGCGCTGACCCTTTACCATGGTAAGCTCAGCACGGCTGTAAAGTTTCTTCGAGTTGCCGGCATTGCCCTTGCGGATGACCGTCACCTTTCCTTTGGCCACGGCATCCAAAACGAAGGCCTTCCCAAACTCGGCGAATGCCTCGCGCTGGCTTAACTCATCATCCTTTGGGCGTAACACGCGCAATACCTCCAGACCGCCCTGGATAAAAGCCTCTTTGATTATGGCAGCGTACTCATTCATGATCTTTCTTCGTGCTGACGAAGCGACCGTCAGCGCCACGCTTGATGTTGAGTTTACTGCTGAGGTTGGCGTTGGTCTTAATCAACCACGCATTTTCTTTGATGAGACGACCGATAGTGTTAGCCTGTCTCTCGATGGTATCTTTGTCCTTTCGACGCTGTTCTTGCAGCTCTCCGAGTTGGTCGCAGATTTCGAGCCTTTCGGCTTCCTTTGCTTCGAGTGCATTGTCGTATTCCTCGCGCTGTTCGGCGTTTTCGATACGGAGCCTCTGGTTCTGTGCATTCAGGCTGTCGATGATGGCCTGCTTTCTTTGGATTTCCTTCTTTCGTGTGAACATGGCAATTATAGATTAGAGTTAAACGGTTCCAGACCCCAAATCTCGGAGATGTCAAACCGAGCAAACACCGCCTCGATGGCAGCTACCTGGCTCTTCTTTGGTTCAACTTCACCCCTGAGCCTTGCATAAAACTGACTCTTGGTGCCGATATTCAGCACCTTCATCAACATTTCGCAGGCCTTATCCCTGTGGCATTGCGGAATCTGGCTCCAACCCTTGTTGAAGCTCGACTCTGGCACCACTTTTTTTGTGTTTTTCTTTGTTTCCATTTCGTTTTTTCCTTATTTTTGTATGGTTTTGACGCTGTAAAATTAGTGATTTTGCGTTAATTGGCAATGAAAAAAGCGAAAAATTTCCTCATTTGCGGTAATTTATAACGATTCAAAATAATAAACTATGGAAGAAATTGTAAAACAAAGGGTGCTCGACTTCATCAACTCCACTGGTTTGTCAATACTTGCATTTAGCAAGGAAATAGGCATTCCGCAGACAACTCTCAACCAGCAGTTGAAAGGGAGAAACAATAAGACCAACACCACCGTGTCAATTAACACAGTTGCGCTAATACTCAAAGCCTATCCAACTCTATCCGCAGAGTGGATAATGAGGGGAACTGACCCAATGATGATACAACACGACGATACCGCAGACTTTGCCGAAACAATAATAGACAGCAACGAAAGACGGATTTTGCTGCGCCAAATCGACAACCTGAACGACCAAATCGACGACCTTAAACTACAGATTGCCCAGCTTAAAAAAGCGAGTGTGGCCTGACCGTAAAACTCTACCCATGGCTATAAACAAAGCACAAGCCGATAGGCTTAAAGAACTCATCGAAAAGGACTACCACACCACACCCGCCAAGTTCGCCCGCAAGTGGGGCGACGAACGGGCGCAGATCCTTTACAATGTATTCAGCGGGACAAACAATATAACCAACAACCTGCTGGATAAGATATGCACCGCCTATCCCGAAATCAACCGCGCCTGGATCCTGACAGGACAAGGTGAGAAATTCATCGACCCCACCACTGCTCCCGATGCCGAGCAGAGGACCCGGGATGTGGAAATAGAACGGCTGCAGGAAATCATCGCAAGCCAACAGCGAACAATCGAAATGCTAACCTCAAAACTCACAAAGGAATGAAAAGACTTGTCATCATCGCGGTACTCCTTGCCGTGGCCATAGGCATAAAAGCACAAACGCCATCAGCTCCACAAATGGAAACCGACAGCGTTTCAGTCATGCTGCGTCACCTTGCCAACACAAACGCAGAGGTGGCATATCTCAACGAGAGCCTGCGCTTGCACTCACAGCTCGCGCTCGGCTCGTTCGCCCTGGAAGGGATAGGGGTGGCCTGCCTGCTTTTCTCTTCGCCTAATCTTGGGAATGGTATTGCCGAAATGGAGCCGCTCGCAAAGCTGGGACTTGGTCTTTGTGTTGTAGGCGGCATCGGCTTTATCTGCTCATATATCCCCATCTGGACGAGCAAGGTCAGGATGGATAATCGAGGACTCATAATATCACTGCCATGATGGTACCAGCAGAGAAACGCTTTGTCGAAGCCTTCGAGCTGCTGCGCTCGTCGGGCAAGTTGACGGTGGTCGGGTTCTGTGCCGACCTCGGAATCAGTCAGGGAACATTCGGTTCGTGGAAGTCTGGTACCACCAACCGACACGCAAAAGTGGAATGGTTCACGGCTTTGGCTGCTCGAGGGGTGTCGGCTGAGTGGCTTCTGCTTGGGACTGGTCCGATGCTGGTGGATTGAACACGAAATCCAACACTTTTCGGTTGGCATCCCAAACCCGGCTCCAGTCACGCTCTACGTATATGTCGGTCACGCGGTCGCTTCCTCTCTTGGCGTGGTTGAGGGATTCGGACACCTCGTCGAAAACGACACCGCAGTTGTTGCGGGCGATGGTTGCCCAGCTGTGCCGTGGATAGTATGAGGTAAGGCCTTCTATCTCCACGGCTTCCCCTACTTTCTTTAAGCCTTTATTCACATGCTGGTTGAATGTTCTGTGGTCGGCGTACCTGTTGACGAAATCAAACAGCCTGTCGGTGCCTTTGTATCGTTCGAGGTATGGCAACACCTCCGGCTCGATTCTTACCTTCATGATGGCTTTATCCTTGCGGCGTTTCTCCGTCTTCGAGCGGTTGTAGGTCAAAACCCCGTCTTTAAGGTCCGACTTCACGACCTTGTGCATGTCAACCGTATTCATGCCGACCAACATAAAGGATAGCATAAACATATCGCGGGCAAACTGCGCCTTTGGGTTGTCAAGCTCTACTGTGGAAATCTTGCGGATCTGCTCTGCCGTCAGTGCCCGGTGTTCGGTAGTTGGCATTGGGGGAATGAGGCCAGACTTGAACGGTTGCCGTGGGATGCGTATCAGCCCTATATCGTCATCGTTGAACTCTTCCCTTGCGACTCTGTGGATGTGCTGCAGGTGGGACAGGTAGAAACTCACGGCACGGCACCCCTTGCTTTTGGTTTGCCGCTTGCCCTTGCCGTTGGCCACGGCTGGCTCGGTCTCGAGGAATGAACGGAAATCCATCAGCAGCTTAAAGGTGATTTCGTTGATGTCGAGGGTGTCCTTTCCGATGAATCTCTTTAATGCGTTAAGGCTGGATTTGTAGCCGTCGCCCGTGGATTTCTCCATCTTGGCAATGATGGTCTCGGCATACTCGAAGAAGTCGAGCGTGAAACCCTTCTCGTCCCTGATTCTTGCATTGATGGCGTCCCATAGGGCTGCAGCGGTGTAATACTCTGCTCCATCGATAGCGGCTACTGCTTTGCGGAAAGTGTCGAGCTGTCGGTTGATTGATTCGAGCACAGCAGCATCCCTGACCTTGGAGAGGTCGCGGCTCAGCTGGTCCCTTGTGACATAGATTGTTGATGGTTTGCGGACGACTTCGCGGCTGTGTATCATTCTTATTTTAATAAGGTGCGTTCCGTCGGCGCGTCGATAGGGGGAAACTTCGTATGAAAACGTGGCCATGGTCTTTCTTATTTGTCCCGAAAAACATTGTGCAACTATTGTGCAACAAATCAGCCGCAAAATTATTCAAAAAGTGAGACAAAATGCAAACTTTTTTGTTTGCCGACAATTTGCTGGCCTCAGCAAAATGATAGGACACAAACGAAAAAGGCCGCATTTCTGCGACCTTTCGTTTGGTGGAGCATAACGGAGTCGAACCGATGACCTCTTGCATGCCATGCAAGCGCTCTAGCCAACTGAGCTAATGCCCCTCGTTTAGCTGCGCTGAATCTTTCGATTTGCGGCTGCAAAAATACAACATTTTTCAATTCGCCAAACATTTTTGGAAAAATTTTTCCATTTTTTTTCTTCAAGTTGCCCTTGAAGCCCAATAAAACCGTAAATTTGCATCCATGAAAACCATCCGAGACATATATAAAATAGGTGTAGGTCCCTCCAGCAGCCACACCATGGGCCCGCAGAAGGCCGCAGCGCAATTCAATGACCGTTATCCCGATGCCGCCTCTTTCGAGGTGACGCTCTATGGCAGCCTTGCCGCTACGGGCAAAGGCCATATGACTGATTTGGCCATCCTCGATACGCTTCAAGCTCCGACTGAGATTGTATGGCGCCCTGATGTCGTCTTGCCCTTCCATCCTAACGGGATGCACTTCAAGGCCTTCGACGCGGCCAAGGAGATTATGGGGGAGTGGACCGTCTTCAGCATCGGCGGAGGCAATCTGGCCGAAGAAGGCAAGCAGAGCGAACAGCCCGACCTTTATCCTTTGACGAAGATGACCGACATCCTCGACTGGTGCGAGAAGCGGGGGAGGACCTATTGGGAATATGTCTTCGAACACGAAAACCAAAAGGAAATCGAGGACTATATGATGGAGGTTTGGCAGGTGATGAAAGCCGCCGTTGAGCGTGGCCTGCAGGCCGAGGGCGTCTTGCCCGGACCGCTCAACCTGAGCCGTAAGGCTGCCACTTACCACATCAAGGCTTCGGGCTACACGCATACCTTGCGTAGCCGTGGCCTGGTCTATTCCTATGCCTTGGCCGTATCTGAGGAGAACGCATCGGGCGGACGCATCGTCACTGCCCCCACTTGTGGTTCCTGCGGCGTGATGCCAGCGGTGCTTTATCATCTCTCTAAGAGTTATGAGTTCACCGACCTGCGCATCGTTCGTGCCTTGGTGACGGCGGGACTGGTGGGCAACATCGTGCGCACCAATGCCTCCATCTCGGGTGCCGAGGTGGGTTGTCAGGGTGAGGTGGGTGTGGCCTGCGCCATGGCTGCCGCTGCCGCCAATCAGCTGTTTGGAGGTAGCCCGGCGCAAATCGAGTATGCCGCTGAGATGGCTTTGGAACACCACCTGGGCATGACCTGCGACCCCGTGTGTGGCCTGGTGCAGATCCCATGCATCGAGCGTAACGCTTATGCCGCCGCCCGTGCCTTGGACTCCAACATCTATTCTTCCTTCTCCGACGGTCGCCACCGCGTGTCGTTCGACAAGGTGGTGGAAACCATGAAAGAAACCGGGAAAGACCTTCCTTCGCTGTATAAGGAGACCTCGCAAGGCGGCCTTGCGCGAGATTATACTCAAATGAAGTGAATTTGTATTATATTGAATAGCAATATAATACGATGTATTTTGAAAAATAATACAATTTTTTGTGGTTATCCACTAAGGGTAAAACCGAAGTTGTTAGTCTTGTAGATGTCTAGACAACAAAACAACGCGTTTACTATGCATTCGAATGTTCGGTTTTTGCTTAGGAAAAATGCTGCCGCTATGCCCTATGGCATGGGGGCTCTTCGAGTTTATATGAAAGAAAACCTATTAATTCACTCATTTATTAACCAAATCCATTCATTATGAAAAAGAAAGTATTTTCTTTGATGATGATGCTTTTGCTCGCCTTCATGGGTGTGGCAAAGGCTGAGGTAGTTACCATCGGCGATGGAACGGGCACCACTTATTATGCTCCGTTCAACAGCCTTTGGGGCTACTCGTTCGTTGAGCAGGTTTACACTGCCAGCGAGATTGGAACTGCCGGCACGATCAATGCCATCAGTTTCAACATGTCGAGCACGGACTCCCAGACCAATCAGGTGGACGTGTTCATGAAAGCCGTGACGAGAAGCAGTTTCTCGGACGCGACGGATTATGAGGCCGTTACGGCCAATGACATGGTGTTTAGCGGCACCGTGACTTTCAACAATGGTTGGACGACCATCACACTTGACACTCCGTTTGAGTATGATGGTACAAGTAACCTGTTGATCGGTATGCACGAGTACACCTCGGGCTACAGCACGCGTTACTTCTACTACACCTCTGCCGCTGACAAGGTGATCTCTTTCCACAGCGACGGTGCCAACCCGAATCCTTATGATTTGGGATCGTACACTGGTAACAAGTACGTTTCGCCCAACCGTGCCAACATCCAGATCGACATCACCGCTGGCGGTGGTGGCGGTATGGTTGAGGACCAGCTCCATGTGAAGTACATGGATGGTGAAGAGGAAGTCATCGACTCCCTGAACCTCGGCGTCCGCCCGATCAACGCTTGGATGGAGCCCTTCGAGTTCACGATGTACACCGAGGGTCGCCAGTACACGGTGACCGTCCTCGACTTCACCCCCAGCGATGGCATGTTCAGCGTTGAAGGTCAAGAACTGCCTTTCCAGGTGGTTGACGAGGAAGGCGTGCAGCTGACCATGGGCACCAACGCCACTGAGGCTGGCATCGTCGAGCGTCAGTTCGTTGCCATCACCGAAGGCAACCGTTCGGCTCACATCTGGCCCGTCGTGGTTGAGCTCTACGAGCCTCTGACTCCCGATGTATGGGAGCTGGCTTGCGAAGAGGCCACTGAATTCCCCTTCGTGGAAGTGCCTCAGACGGCCCACAACATGCAGCTTCACAACGACTACACCCTGCCTTTCCCCGAGATTCCGGAAGGCTACGATGCCGTCTACAAACTCGTGTTTGCAAATGACATGGTGCTGAATGCCGAAGTCACCCAAGGTGAAAACGGCAAGGTGGCCCTCTACACCGAGGACTTCTACGGTGAAGGCGGCCCTATGGCTACCAACAACTACAATGGTCCTCTGTCAGGTGCCGGCGGTGCTGCCGCCACTCCGTTTGAGGCTCAGATCGGTGAAGGTACCAGCACGACTGGTTACTTCCCCTTCTACACCCTCTACAACTACACCATCTCTGAGAACCTCTTCCTCGCCACCGAGCTGGCTGAGGCTGGTGTGACCACTGCTCCTATGACGAGCCTGAGCTGGTATGCTACCAACGCTCCTGGCTATGCCCAGCAGGGTATCACCATCTGGATGGCCAATGTTGAGGATGCCGCTTTGACGACGACCTCTCACATTGTCACCAACATGACCAAGGTCTACACGGGTGCCATGACTCCCGCCATCGGCTGGAACGAGTTCGTCTTCAATGAGGGCACCTTCAGCTGGGACGGCCAGAGCAACGTGTTGATCTTCTGCCAACGCAACAATGGCGCTTGGAACAGCACCGTGAACTGGCAGGCTACAACAAGCCTCCCGTTCAATGCCATGGCTTATCGTTACCAGGACAGCGGCGCCTATGACCCGACTGTTGCCAACACGATGTACACGAGCACGACTCGCCCGAACATCATCATGAAGGCTGCCCGCGGTAGCCGTAGCGGTGATGTGGTTTTGGAAGAAGGCTTCGAAAATGGTCTTGGCGACTGGACGATGAACAACTGCCATACCTCAACGGGTATCAGCACTACTTATTATCATGGTGGTAGCAGCTCATTTGCTTTCCATTGGACGACTAGCACACCCCAATACCTCATTTCTCCTGAATTGACTGGTACGGATAATGGTGTGGATCTGAGTTTCTACTATTACCAGAGCAGTGATTATTATACTGAGACCTTCCAAGTGGGTTATTCCACTACTACTGCTGATCCCAGTGCATTCACATTTGGTGATGAGGTTACTGCCACTACTGAATGGACTGAATACACTGATTCCTTCCCGGCCGGAACGAAGTATGTTGCAGTGAAGCATACCGCTTACGATGCTTATTATCTGTACGTTGATGACTTCACGTTCACTGGTGAAGCTGGTGGCGAAGAGCCTACTGGCGACATTGCCTACGGTCCTGTCATTACCAACGCTCCTGTTGCTGCCGGTACCTACTACCTGGTTGCTTCTTCGACCGATGCTAACCTCGAGGTTACTATCAACGCCGAAGAGATGCCTTGCCCGGACCTCGAAGGCTTTGCCTTCAACCCGATCCCGGCTGACGACGAGGACGAGCTCGAGCCCGCCAGCGTGACGCTGAAGTGGAACAACCCCGCCAACGCCACTGAATACCAAGTGGTCTTTGGTAGCACCTACTATCCGCAGCCCGGCCACCCGCAGACCGTCATCTCCGACTGGACTCCTGTGAACGGCGCTACTGGTAGCTTCACCGTCCGTAACCTCTGGAACAACACCAACTACTTCTGGTATGTGGTGTTCCGTAACGGCGGCGCTTGCGAGGAAGGCGTTGAGAGCCCGCACTGGGGCTTCACCACCCACCTCAATATCCCGCAGAACCTGACTGCTGTCGACGAGACCGTGTTCGATGATGAGACCATCACCCTGAACTGGACGGCTGTTGTCGACCGCACCTATCGTTTCTATAATGTGTATCGTGATG